>OOAO01001847.1_pt1 | contig 16037 bp, 13 predicted proteins | sample 1671821 | NCBI WGS metagenome assembly OOAO01 (sample SAMN06348196, study PRJEB24527) | human gut metagenome | biome: human gut; feature: ankylosing spondylitis patient; material: feces | host: Homo sapiens | place: China | collected 2015-10 | reverse complement strand
CCTCTGCGGTCGAGACGACCGCCGGACGCTCTCCGCGTCCGAAACCAGCCAACCCAATCATCCACCGTATTGACAGAGAAAAATATATGGGATACGTAGTATTGCATTTAGATAAGTCGCCGAGTAACGAAGCGGCGATGACAGCCCACATCGCGCGGACGCAGATGCCCCCGAATGCCGACCCCTCGCGCACGCACCTGAACCGGGAACTGATCGCCTTCCCGGAAGGGGTGGCCGACCGGACGCAGGCGATCAATTACCGGCTGGCACACGCCGGGCTGACACGAAAGATAGGAAAGAACCAGGTAAAGGTAATCCGCGTTATGCTCACCGGTTCACACGATGATATGAAGCGCATCGAGGCCGAAGGGAAACTCGACCAATGGTGCGCCGATAACCTCTCGTGGCTGAACAAGACCTTCGGGGCGGATAACGTCGTGTCCGCCGTTCTGCATCTGGACGAATCGACGCCGCATATCCATGCGGCGGTCGTACCTATCGTAACGGGAGAGCGTCGCAAGGTCAAAGAGAAAAGAATCCCCGACAAACCCGGCAAAAAGAAATACCGGAAGAAAAGCCCAGATGCCGTCCGGTTGTGTAACGACGATGTAATGTCGCGCATAAAATTGAAAGAATATCAGGATACCTATGCCGAGGCGATGGCCGGTTATGGCCTGCAACGCGGCATCGACGGATCGGTCGCCCGCCATATTTCCACGCAGGAGTTTTACCGCAACGCCATAGCCGGGCAGAAGAGTTTGCAGAACAACATCGACGCACTGCTCCAGATCGAAGAACAGAAGCGGCAGGCCGTAGAACAGCTGAAGCAACAAGAGCAGGAGGCCCGGACGGATTACGAGCAGACAAAGGCCATGCGTGAACACAAAACCGCCGAGTTGGAAGCGACCGAGCATGAGTTGAAGGCGGTGAAAGGGGAACTGAAAACCGAAAAGCTGAAAAGTGCGGCGGCGGAGGTGGGTTCCAACATCGTGGAGGGTATCGGTTCGCTGGTAGGAACGTCGAAAGTCAAAAGGCAGGAGCAGCAGATCGGGGCATTGCGGCAAGAGGTTGCCGCCCACGAGGAAACCATCGAAATCCTGCAAACCCAGATGCAGACCATGCAGACCGACCACAGCCGGCGATTGTTGGAAGTGCAGCGCCAATCACAGCAGACCATCGGAAAACTGCAAGGTGAGATAGATCGCATTTATGATTGGTTCCCCGATACGCCCCGGCTTATCAAATGGGGAGAGTATTGCCGTTCGCTCGGATTCTCTGACGGACAGGTACGCGATCTCGTGAACATGAGACCCGTCCGTTTCTCCGGAGAATTATATTCGCACGAACATTCCCAACACTTTGAAGTCGAGAACTCGGAAGCCCGGCTCATGCGGGATGAAAAAGGCCCCGGAGGATTTCAACTGTTCATCGACCGGATTCCGATCCTGCGGTGGTTCCGGCAAAAAGCAAAGGAATTTCTCGAACACATAGGAATCAAGATCAAAGACCGAAAACAGGGCCGGGGAATGCGGATGAGATAAATCCCGCACTCTACTTTTTTGCAGTATTTCATTACATATAGCCGATTTTTTATATATTTGTTGCGATGAACCAACGATTTAACAAACTAATTAGGGTGATGCCTATGGCATAAACGGAAAAATATAAGACATAAAATATAAAAAGCGTTAGCTTTTATTCTTGCTTCTGAAACTTCGCAAATTTCAAAAGTAGACAAGGGTAAAGCGTAAACGCTCACGGTAACGTGGGCTTTACTCGTTTATTTGTCTACAGGGTATTGCGAAGACCTCAGAAGCAGATAAAAAGGTACTGTCCCACGTCTTTTTTATATGTGTAACCAAACTCCGCCGGGGGACGGGCGGAATCGATTTACACACATGAAACACAATCTGCCTATCTCTGCTTTATCGGTCGGAGCCGTGCCGACCAGACTCAATAAATACGACATTACCGGCATTTGCAACGACATGAAAGATTTTCCCGGTTACGAACGGGTTAACGGATGTTCGCGGCTATGTCGGTGAGAAAAATCTTTTTATCGGTCATTTGCCTGTCGTGCTTTCTGTCGGCCCATGCCGGGCAGAGAGCCGATTCGGTGCGTATCTATTACCGGACAGGTTACCGTTACGTGGAACCTTTATACCGCGACAACGGTATGCAGTTGGCACGTTTTACAGAATCTGTCCGCAGAGCACTCCGTGACAGAACGATAGAATGTATCGTAGTACGTTCCGGAGCCTCCCCGGACGGGGCTAACCGTGCCAACGAACTGCTCTCCGAACGGCGTGCCGATTCGCTCTCTTCATGGATAGTCCGCCACGGCTCCGTTCCCGCCTCCCTGATCGACAGGCAGGCCGCCGGGATAGCGTGGGACGAACTGCGGGCACAGGTGGCCGCATCCGGCATGCCGTACCGCGACGAAGTGCTCGACGTGCTGGACAACACGCCCGTCTGGATCTTCGACGAAAGGAACCGGGTCGTGGGCGGCCGTAAACAACGGCTGATGGACTTGCGCGGCGGCGAGCCTTACCGCTACATGCTGCGGGAGTTCTTCCCCGACCTGCGAAGCAGCGTCGTCGTGACATTATACTTCCGGTCGGAAGAAACACCGGGAAGCACGCAACCGTCAGCGGCCGCTCCGCCCCCTGCCGAAGAACCCGTCCGGGAGCCGGAACCCGGACTGAAACCTGCGGAGAACGACGAGCCGCAACCGGCAACCGTTCCCGATACGGCCGCCGCACCTGAACGTACGGACGAAGCCGGGGAAGCGATCCCGGCAGTTACAGGCAAGGCCAGTCCCGAAGCGAAGGGGTGGACTCCCCGGCTCGCAGTCAAGACCAACGCCGTCGGCTGGGCTATGGCCATAAGTAATGTCGCGGTGGAGATAGACCTCTCGCAAAGGTTGTCGCTCAACATCCCGGTTTACTATTCCGCATGGAACTACTTCAGCGGGACGACCAAGTTCCGCATGCTGGCCGCCCAGCCCGAACTGCGTTATTGGCCCACGCGGGATCGCCGCTTCTTCGCGGGCGTCCACTTCGGCGTCGCCTCGTACAACCTCGCCCTCGGCGGCAAGTGGCGCATACAGGACCACGACGGGACGACCCCGGCTTTGGGCGGAGGCGTAAGCGTCGGCTACCGGATGCCCCTCGGCCGCAGCGACCGCTGGAACGTCGAGTTCTCGCTCGGCGCGGGCGCATACCATCTGCATTACGACAAGTTCCACAACGAACCCGGCGGAGCGTATTCCTCGACCGTCCGCAAGACCTTCTTCGGGGTAGATAACGCCGCCGTGTCGTTCTCCTATACGTTCGACCTGAAAAAGAAAGGAGGCAGGCGATGAAAAGACTACTGTACCTGGCGATATGCCTTCCGCTGGCATGGCTGACCGCCTGCGACGTGCACGAATTTCCGGATGATTTCGGAACACCTTCGACGATGGAGGTCCGGATCATGGCCGACATAAACTTCCTTACCCCTTTTGAGGATGTCCATGAAATTACCCGTGCGGGCGCTGCCGGAACGGAAAACGCCGCAGGGCCTACCCGGTTGGTCGTCGAGGCTTATGCCGACAACCATCCCGGCGGGGAACTGTACCCTTCCGATATATACGGGGCCGAACCTTGCTTGCGGCAGGTGATCCCGTTGGACGAAAGGGCTTTTTGCGACGATCCTGTAGAACTGACGCTCGAACTGGCTTCCCGGGCCTACCTGCTCCTCGCATGGGCCGATTATCAGGATGCCGAAACGGGGGATGAATTGCATTACACGGCCGACAGACTTCACAGCGTATGTTTCTGCGGAACTTATCGCGGTAATGCGGAAACGAAAGACGCCTTCGCCGCCAACAAACGCATAGACCTTTCCCGATACAGAGGACAGCGGAACGCAGTCGTCGAGGAACGAATCACCCTCGACAGGCCCCTCGCCCGCTACGAGATCATCACGCGCGATGTAGCGGAGTTCCGGAGGCAGCGTGCCGCCGAAGCGAGAACGGACGGCGACCTCTCCTCTTACCGGGTCGAAGTCGCCTACAGGGGATACCTGCCGTCCACCTATAACGCGGCTACGGACAATCCCAGCGATGCCGTGCAGGGAGTCGTTTTCAACGCATCGCTGGCCGAAGTGACCGAAACCTCGGCTACGCTCGCCTTCGATTATGTGTTCGTCAACGGTACGGAATCCGCCGTAACGGCCGACATACGCATATACGACGACGGGGGCGAACTCGTCAGCGAAAGCACCGGCATCCGCATTCCCTATAAGCGGAATGTCGTCACGCGGATATACGGGGACTTCCTTACCCGAAGCTACAATTCAGGTGTGGGCATCGACCCGGATTATGACGGAGAATACGATATCTACCTTTAAGTTTCACCTTTTTAATAATTCTAATTCTATGAAAAAGTTCACGTTGTTTTCATTGGTGATGTTATCGGCCGCGTTGGCCTTTACATCGTGCAGCAAAGAGCTTGATCCGGGACAAGTCCGGACGAAGGAGGTAGCCGTTTCGCTCGCTACGCGGCTGCCGTCGGCCCCGCAATCGAGGGCCGGAACCGAACAGGTAGCGGACATAGAGGGATACCACCTGCGGTATATACTCGAAATCTGGACAAGCGGCAATAAGCCCGAACTCTACAAACGGATCGTAAAGGAGGCGGACGCAGACAAGACGACCTCTTTCGACGTCACGCTCCTTTCCGGCCGTACTTTCGATTTTCTCTTGTGGGCCGACTATGCCGAGGACGGCGGCAACGAGGATATGCACTATACGACCGTCAACGGTTTGAAGGAGGTCAGCCGGTCCGAAAAGACCTATATTACCGACGAGCAGCACGACTACAAGCTGGCAGCTACCCGCGATGCTTTTTCGGCGCACAAGCAAGTGACCGCAGATGCACCCATAAACGAAACCATTACCCTGACCCGTGCCGTAGCGCAGCTCAATATCTTTACTACGGACTATGAGCAGGTGGAGGAGAGCTTCAGACCCGTCTACACCGGCCTTACCATAACGACGGCGGCGGATTTCAATGTACTGACCGGGACTTCGTTCGGTTCGGCGACTTCCGATCTCCGCTCGTATGTGGCTGTCAAGACCGAAAAGGAAGGTACTACGCCCGACAAGAACAAGGTGTTCACCGGCTATTATTTCACTTCGTCCGAAGGGAAAAACGTAGTGGATATGGACGTGTATTTCTACCGTGCCGACAATAGCGAAGTCGTTACATATAACATGACCAACATTCCGTTGCAACAGAACTACCGCACCAACGTGACCGGCGCCCTGCTTACTCAAACCGGAACGCTCCATGTCGAGACCGAAGCCGCTTTCGCCGGAGACGACATCGAAACGACCGAGCCGAAAGATACGCCTACCGAAACGGGACTTTATTATTCGCTGGACGGTGAAGCTTGGACGAAATGGGAAACAGCGGATATGCCGGAAGGGACCTATTCTTCGTTCGCGGCGCTCTCCGTAGGAGGAACGAAAGTGACATCGAATCAGCTTACCGCGATAAAGAACCGGAATCTCGAAGTGATCGACTTGGGCAGAGCCGTGTATGAACGTAATTATATGCCCGGTACTCTTTTCGATGCCAACACTTCATTACGGGCATTCGTATTTCCGGAAGGAATCACCTATGTGCCATTCTATTTTTTCCGGGATTGCAGCCATTTGTCAAGCGTCGGTCTGTCCAGTACAATGACAGAAGTTTCGGTCGGCAGCTTCCAGAACTGTACCTCGCTGACCGAAGTCACACTGCCCGAAAGCGTAACCAAATTATCTCAAATGGCTTTTAGGGACTGTGCAAATCTGAAAACGATAAATTTCGACCATATTGCTGAATATGGGAATATGGCATTTGCCGGATGTACTAATCTGGAGTTGGATGTGACTCTCCCCGCAAATATGACCGTAATACCGAGCAATCTATTTTTAAATTGTGCGAATATCCGTTCCGTAACTTTCCCGTCAGGATTGGAAACCATAAATTATAATGCGTTCTACGGTTGTTCGGGCATAACGGAGATCAATCTGCCCGAATCGGTGACCGAAATCCAGTACGGGGCGTTTGCCGGGACATCCATATCCGAGGTCGAACTGCCCGATGGGATAAAGGTACTTTCGGATAGAATGTTCCTAAATTGTAAAAACTTAGTATCGGTAAAATTCGCCGACGATATTACATCCATAGGATCCGAGACTTTCCGTAATACGGCTCTTGAGTCGATTACCATTCCTGGCACGCTATCCGTTGCTACCCAAGCGGCGTTCGCCAATATGCCGAACCTGAAAACCGCCGTTATCGAAGACGGGGAAGCTCCGTTGACATTCGGACTCGGATTCTTTTATCAGGATGAAGCGTTGACATCCGTGACCTTCCCGTCCAATACGGCCGCTTTCAACAATAGTGTGTTGCTCGGATGCTACAATCTGGAAACCATCACCTGCAAAGCTATGAAAGCCCCTGCGGTGAAATTCGAGGATTTCGGAATGATCAATGAAGACCACGGCAGAAACTATCTGGCAGGCTTGAACGTGCCGGACGGACAAAAGAAACTGATCGTACCTACCGGTGCGACCGGGTATGAAGACGATCTTCAGGAAGACGGGACCGAAAACTACTGGAAAACCGTGCTGTTGAATCCCGACAAATGCGGTTACACGATCGAATACCGGGATTTGTAATAACCTTTCGACGAGGAATATCCTCTACATAACATTAGTACACGAAGTAAACCGGGACGCACTTATATAAGTGCGTCCCGGTTCGATTATGTTCGGTCCGTTCGTGAGGTTAGAACGGGTCTTCGGTAGGTCGGTAATTTTTGTAGGGAGGCGTATATCTGCAAAGGTTCGGGGATTCAGTTTAGTCGGGTTAGCTTTATATATAAGCTAAACTAATGTAAACTAAATTCAGGCGGGTAGATTGGATTGCCTGTACGCTTTTGTTTTTGGAAAATGTTTAACTTCGCAAATGCGGTGCACCTCGATAACTCTTTTTCTTTTGGCCAGCAAAAAACAAGTATCATTCAAGCGATAAGAGGGGGATAATGCAATTGTCAGGGAAAACGCTCCTAAATGTGCTGACGAAAAGAAAAAGAAACACGAAACAAGAGTGCCGAGAGGTGCTTAGATTGCCGATGCTATATCCCCTTTTGTTCCTATATTGTTTCTTTCAACGGTTGTTCTTAGCTATATTTTACTGATTAAATGTTATTTATGCAAATATAGGATAACATTTACCAGATTTCGTATAAGCAAAACAAATTTGAACGCTTTTCAATATGGTTGGGTCGAGTATAGTCGACGATGTAAAAGTAGGGAAAAATTTCTTTAAATGGATTTTTTTGAATATTTCCCATAATTTTTTTTTGTGTTTTGATGGTTGTTTCCTGTTAAGAAATTTGTTTTTGGCATTCTTTTATTATTAAATATGTGTAATTAATGTTTATGTGGTATTTAACATTTACGGGTTAAAAAAATGTTAAATGACTATTGTTTTATTGAAAAGGGGCTTGTATATTTACGACATACTTTGTTATGAATATTTAACATTATTTGTCATATTCTGGTCGAAAATCAATATTAACCAAACATATATATTTCCCATGAAAAGCAATAGAAAAAAATGCAATCTCAACCAGTTGGCGGGGATTATGCCAATTATCGGGAATGAAGAACAGAAAAATTCCGTAGGTGGAGATTACTATTACTCAGAACAAGGAGAGTTGCTTGGTTATCAGCCTGGGGGCAATCAAATTCGCGTGATTGATAAAGCGCAATACAGTAATGGAATGTATAGCACCGCTAAATTACTTTGTTATGCGTCTTCTGAGGCTCAACGTAATGTGTTTTCCAAGATAGCGGGAGTCGATTGTCAAGTCACGGCCGGTGCCTCGGTTCCAGATGCCAACGGCTATGTTGAAGAAGCATATTGTACGCCTTCGGGGCAGATCTATATGAATTATTACGGAAGTGTATACCGGCAGTGTGATTTTTGGGATGTATATTCGACATTATTGCATGAAAGGACTCATTTGGGACAAATAGGCTCCAATTTGACTAGTGATGACCGGGAATTATTGGCCCGGCAAGCGCAGATAAACGATCCTTACTTCAGCCGTTGTTCCGAAGATTACCAATTGCGGGTGTTATGTGATTTTGTACTCCGTGGCGGAACAGTTTATTTCTAATTTTAATTGAAATGAAGAAAGTTTACCATGGGAAAAGGGGCATTGCAATGTTCATTCTGGGTATTTGGATTCTTATTACATCGTGTGCAGATAGCGTAAAAGTTCCTCCTCGGCAGTTTCATAGCTGGACGAGCGATGTGATATTTCTCGACAGTACTCGTTACCTGATGGACCGATCGCCTCTGTATGGACTTGGAGGTTATGAGTATTTGCTGCCCATAGGAGTGACGATGATAGATCCGCCATACCCCCCCGGAACAATAGGAAACGATGATAAAAAATACGCAGCGATCTGGACGTTGGTTGACAGCATGCTTTATCTGAGAGCTATCGACGGCATAAGAACGGTACCGAGAGTCTACATGAGTACGCAATATATTCCGGAAATGAAGAAATTCCTCATAAGTAAAAAAGCGGTGAAAAAAGCCGAAACTCCTCTCGATAAGACACCCATTCGGGCCGCCTGGGTAACAGGCTTGTTTTACGTCAAAAAAGCGGTGGATAAGCCCGGGGAATTCTTCGATTTGGGCGCATGGAGAAAAAGTCCGTTTCAAGAATTGACTTTCGACGAGGGGAAACTCGTTTCGGTCAGGGAAATAGAAACTCTTCCCGTTACGGAAGACGATGAAAAAGAATACCAGAAAAAGTTAATAGAGAACAGGGAGAATCGGGGTAAAGTAAACGAATACATGGAACGGTATCATTTGAAATATTTGGACTTATACGACGATAATAATAATAAAGTCCCTTTTTAAAAAGGGAGGCTGATAGTATTGTTTTCAATGCGCTAAGAAATCGCACATAATTATAAAAGTAAAACTACCATGAAAAACAATCGAAAGAAATATAATCTCAATGAACTAGTAGATATCTTGTCGGTTATCGAGAACGATGATGGACAGTGAGGTATAAGGGCAACTGCACACCAGAGGTGTGATCTCGTTTTACATGCCTGGGATATTGAGCGAGTCCCCTCTACGGGATCTTAAAGATTATCGAGGAGCGTGCGGTGAAGGAGGGTTCATATTTACTGATTTCCACATCCTGAGGAGGCGGAGAAGCACTATTGAAAAACCATATGCCACGATATGGGTTTTATTCGATAGCACCTTATTCCTTACCGCATTGGATTATAGCTGTACTTCTCTTTCATTTGGAGCTGCTTCGGATAGGGTGTATCGTTCGATGGAAATTTTTTTTGGGGAAACAATCCGTTCCTGGCGAAAAGGTGAAATTGCCGCCATTCAGAATAATTTCCCTCGGACAGATCAAAGCTGAAAGGGTAAATGGCTGTTTTTATGTGAAGAAAGCGTTAGATTCGATATTCCCTGATACTAAAGCATGACAGTCGTTACCGTTCACTAAGTTGATATTTCAAAATGAGATTTTGGTGTCGAGATAAAAATTTGAAACATATCCCCTGATACAAATTCAGAAAAGAAAGCTTTCAAAAAAAGAAGAAGCGATCCAATAAGAAAAAGGGGGATTAATAAAAACATCTATCCGGATAGTCTGAGTAGGGCATATGACTGAAATAAGAGAAGAAGGCGATATTTCTCCTGGTGTCGGCGCTGGGCAGTCCATATCAATGAATGATAATCAGGATGCTGACAAGAGCGAAGAAGTTCAGGATATCATTGATCGGATACCTACACGGTGGACGGAGCGCATTTCGTTGCTTACGGCATTGTTGATTTTAGGGATCATCGCGTTGGGTTTTATCATCAAATACCCCGATACGGTAGATGGTCAGATCTCAGTGACAGCCCATGCGGCTCCGGTACGTCTTGTGGCTAATACGAGCGGCAAAATGTACTTGCTTCGTGAAAGTGGAGATTATTTGTGTAAAGGAGATGTAATCGCTTATATCGAGAGCGGGGCCGACTATCGGGATATCCTGTACCTGGACTCAACACTACGTTCAACAGGTTTTGAGAATACCGGTATGGACTCGTTGCCCGGAGATCTGATCCTCGGTGACGTGGGTACGGCCTACAACTCTTTTATGGTTGCGTATGCCCAATACAAGCTTCTGATTCAGTCGGATATTTATGAAACGATGCGTAGGAATCTCACGGGCAAGATCGCCCTTGATGAGCAGATCGTGGTGAACATGGTCCGGGAAATCGAGCTGAAGAAACAGGCTGTGGACAGCGCATACGCACAATTAGATCGGGATAGCCTACTTGTAATACAAAACGCCTTGTCTGTGGCGGAGTATCAACAACAACGTAATAACTGTCTTGTTCTGGAAGAGGCGGTATTAACGTTGCAGAATAACCGGTTGGCCAAACAATCGGAGATTGCCCAGAATCGTTTGGAAATCCAGCGTATCACACTCGAAGAAAATGAAACCCGTGCTAAGACATTCGCCGAGGTGAATACGGCCCGCAATGCGTTGGAGAACGCTGTCAATGTATGGAAAGAGCGATATCTACAGTATGCACCGATCGACGGAGAATTGGAATATCTCGGCTTTTGGAGGGAGAACAGTTTTGTCAATTCCGGACAGGAGCTTTTCACGGTTATTCCGGATAAAGGCGATTTCTTCGGTGAGATAAAGATTCCGGCTCAGGGAGCGGGAAAGGTCGAGGTGGGGCAGCAGGCCAACGTGAAATTGCTGAAATATCCTTATGACGAGTACGGTTATTTGCGTGGTAAGGTAAGTTCCATTTCACGGATCACAAACAATATCAATACTGAGAATGGAATCACCCCTACTTATTTGGTTACCGTATCGTTTCCGGATGGCATGACGACGAATTTTGGTCGCCGTCTTCCTCTCGATTTCGAAACGCAGGGCCAGGTAGAGATTATCACTAAACGAAAGCGACTGATCGAGAGATTGTTCGATAATCTGAAAGCCAAAGCGGAGAAATAATATATCCTGCCGATCCGTCACATCCAGAAATTGATTGTCCAACCTATTCACCCAACTTTATGTTTAAACTCTTTCCGGTTGAATATCAGATGGACTCGCAAGACTGCGGGCCAGCTTCGCTGAAGATTATTGCTAATAGAAATAGTTGAATTTATTTGTTATAAATATAGGAATTAATTTTAATTTGATACAGGTCTTCATCCGAGATTAGATGCTTAAACCAAGATTCATGTGGAAATCTGGTCGGGATAATAATTGGCAAATCACGATAGTGAAAATATCCGGAAAATTCGCCAAAATTATTTGTGAAAATCAGGGAAATACTGTAACTTTCAATGCTAGATTCTGTCATTCGACAGAGATAATTACCTGTAATTATTCTATTGCCTGATCAATCTATGAAAATATCGGTCGCGCTGTGTACATACAACGGCGAAAAGTATATTGCTGAACAACTATGCAGCATTTTTTGCCAGGATGAATATTTTATCGATGAAATTCAAATAGGTGATGATGGATCGACAGATCATACGATTGATATTATCCAAGAATTTCAGGCAAAATACGGGAAAATACATTTGACCGTAAATGATGAGCGTTTGGGCCCTGTGAAGAATTTCGAACGTACAATCATGCGATGCCAAGGAGATTATATCTGCCTGTCGGATCAGGATGACGTCTGGCATCCTGATAAATTGAAAGTGCTTATACCTATTCTTGAAAATGATAATACAATTCAGGCTTGCTTTACCAATGCTTCCCTGATTGATGGGGAAGGGGAGCCTATCGACGGGTGTTTATGGCAGGCATTTGGTGCTAAACGTAACGAGGAGTGCCTTTTGACTACAGATAGAATATTGGAGTTTATTCTACGTTTCGGCAATGTTGTTACAGGCGCTACGCTGGTCTTAAAATCAGCATGTAGGGATAAAATTCTTCCGTTTTATCACAGGTATGGATATGAATATCACGACTGGATGATTGCTAGCCAGTTAGCGATGAATAAGGAAATATATCCCGTAGATCAAGAGTTGATCAGTTATAGGATACATGAAAAACAGCAGGCCGGGATTCCCCGCTCAGATACCTGGGATACGATCTTTGATATACGTAAAAACATCCTGGGGAAAAGATTTGACAATGTAAGTTACAGTAGGACACTGGCTTTTACGTGGAACTATTTCAAAAATACAATCAACGAACTTCGTTTTTATAAAGAAGCATCTGGATATTTACTGAAGCGGTGTTTTGTGGAAGCCCGGAGAGAGTGGGCCAGTTTCAAACGGTATCAGTTGATTCCAAGTTCAAGTGGAAGTAGTCATTCTGATTCTAAAAGTTCAATTTGTTTTTTCGTCGGATACTCCGATTCAGGTGTGACCGCTCCGGAAGATATGGAATATATCCGCGAGCTCCAGAAACATTTTTGTAGGGTGATTGTACTGACTAATTATCAACCATCGGACGAAGTTCCTGGTTATGAATATATGTTGTTGGAAAATAAAGGATATGACTTCGGTTTTTTCTATCAGGCGGTTAGACGGATGAATTTAGCATACTATCATACTGTCGGGTTTGTAAATAATAGTAATCGATTAGTGAGAGGAGCTTCCCTACATGACTTTTTCTCATGGTGCCGTTTACAACGATCTTCGTTCTGCGGAATTACCGATAGCTATCAGGCACCTGAAGATGTCGATCCCCGATATGCATATCATTTGCAAAGCCATTTGCTCGTATTTAAAGGGCGGGCCATTGAGTATTTGCTAGATTTTTTCGATGAGATAGATTTCAGGCGTTTCTTTTCAATCGAGAATAAGACCACTCTGAGACGGTTCATTATCAAGGAATGCGAAATTGGGTTAACTCGCTATATGATCCGACGTAAAGTGAAGCCAGTGTCTTGGATGAAATCAGAAGTACTATGTTCGGAGATGTGTCGATCGGTTGAAAGTGTCAATCCGCATATTGATTTCTGGGAGGAGATGATACAGCGGGGATATCCTCTGATGAAAAAGAAGCTCATATCCGGGAAATGGGATAATCTGATTCGAAATGCCGATAATATTTCGAAGTACCTGTAAAATCAAGGAGGGAAAATATGATTAGAGTAAACTGCATTAATCTGGAAAGCCGTACCGAACGTAAGAACCATATCGAAATAGAGTTCTCCGATCGCCATGAATTTAATCTGCGGATCGTCCAAGCTATCAAACATGAAGTGGGCGCGATCGGGCTATGGCAATCATTGATCGGAGTGGTAAAAGAGATGTCTCTGTACGATGACGAGTATTTCATTTTTTGTGAGGATGATCATACATTTACCAAGCATTATACGTCCGGGGTACTGCAAGAAGGTATCGAAACAGCGAAGAGTCACAATGCCGATATTCTCCTTGGAGGTGTCAGTTGGTTGGAAACGGCCGTACAGGTATCTGATCGTATGTTCTGGGTGGATAAGTATACCGGTAATCAGTTTGTGGTGATATTCAATAAGTTCTATCCTGTGATTTTGGGAATAACTGATTTTGAAAATATGACTGCCGATAAAAAAATATCTGAACTGTCCGAAAACAAATTCGTTATATTCCCGTTTATTTCACTTCAGAAGGAATTCGGATACTCCGATGCAACGAATAATAACAATAATACCGGGCGAGTGGATTACTTGTTCGATACGACGATTAAAAAGCTATCGAAGATCGATAAGGTTAGACGCTATTATTGTAATATGCGATGAATTATGGAGACGGCTAATATCGAATTGCCGGTTTACCTAATCGGCAGTCAATTTGACGGAGGTACCGTAGAGGCAGCGTTCAAACAGTTTGAAGGAAGGGATGAGTTCTGTCTGAGTATGATTGATGACGTGAAAGATGCTCGGGGGAAACCGGATCGTTGGCAAACAGTGAAACGGTGCGTGAAAAAAGCGATTGAGGCTCAGGAGGATTTGTTTGTCCTTTGCGAGTCCGATCATATTTTTACGGCACAATACCATAAGGATTATCTGATTCGAAATATTATAGAGGCTCATGGACAAGGATGTAATATTTTGTGCGGAGGTGTCGCAAGTTTTCAGGATGCCGTTCCGTTGAGCCGAAATCGGTATTGGATCGATAGTTTCATGGTTTCGTCTTTCACGATCATATATGCAAAATTCTATCAAAACTTACTCGATGAGCCGGGGACAGAAAATTTGACTCTCGACCAGAATCTTTCGAAAATGACTAGCCATAAAATGACGCTCTACCCATTTATTTCTGTTCGGAATTACCCGAAATCGGGAGGACTGGGGACTTTGCAATGCGAGATAATGTATCGGTTTACAAATTCCGGGATGAAACTAAAGATTTATCAGGAGGCTTATGACCGCTATATTTTGAAAAATCGATAAAAAAAGGGAGAATTTCCCCCTTTTTGCGTTTGGCATCGAAGCCTGCTAGTCCTCATATCGGAACATTCCTTCTATCTGCTCTAAGTATTCAGGGAATTTCTTATGTCCTTCCTCCGTAGTGAAGATGTACATCATAATATACCCCCGTCCTTTCTTTTGGATCACCAGTGTGTCGAGATACTTATACTTCCCCTGGTAGTCGTAGTATTCGTTCACAGGTTTAAAATTCAGTGAAACCCGGAAAGCCGTATCGGCATTGAATATACTTTTAGCCTTTTCTTCCGGATAATATTCGAGGTATTGACGCCAGTCTATATCGTTTCTTCCGTGTAAAAAATAATGATAATGTCCCATTGCGAAGATAATATGTGCTCTGGTCTGCCACATGTGCTGCATGTCGAGTACGCGAAGCGGATCGTCGGGAGAGTAACGTTTCATCGATATGATATACAGCGTGTCCTCGGGGGTAAGGGGCGGAAACAAGGAAAACATGGCGATACATTGCCGGTCTTTGGAATATAATACGTTATAGCCGGCAGTCATGATTTTCCTTAATTTAGGATAACCATAAAAGTCTTCCCCATACAAAATTTCGTCGAACTCACGCGGTTTAGTGTATGTTGCGCCCATCAATTTTAGTATCCTGGAGTTTTCATTCCCCAACCATCTGTTTTCATAATAACTGATGTTCCGGGTTACGTCCCCTACCCAGACTTTCTGGTTTTGGGCAGGGCATAACACCGGTACCATGATGGACTGAATCAAAAAAATAAGGAATATGAAAGTCCCCATCGCAATTTATTTAATTGAACTTAGAACCACTGGCGGAATATGAACCTACTTCTCCGACGGCATAGATAGTTGACCATTCGCCAATATCAACAACTCCTTCCACGCGATTTGTCTCATCCCAGTACTTGATTTGTGTTTTTCCTGTATTTTTATTTGTTTCAGTACCAGTGATAACTACTGCGTGGCCCACCTGGCCATTGTCATTATTAAATACCATCATGCCTTGGTATTTTTGCCCGTTGAACGTGATCTCTCCCGAAGAGGAAATTGATATCTGATTATCTCCGACTTCAATTACCTCCATGTCTCCGAAAGCTCCCATTTTGGGAATATCACATGCATTTACTTCGCCCCCGCTACCTGCCCAATACCCGCGTTATATGTTTGCAGTGAGTAATACTGCCAGTCATGGGTTGCCCCATCCAATACGTCTAAACAATGGAATACACACGAACGTGGAGGTTCCGTCCCTCCAATAGAGGACTCCATCTCATCTTTTTCAATAATCTCTAGAAAATCTGCTGATTTTAGCTTGTCCAAGGTAAGTTTTGTTTTCATCGTATAATTATATTTAAATTAATAAATAATTGATTTAAGAAGAACCGTACGATTTGTTTCAATAATTCTTTTTGTATCTGGATATATCATAGAGCCGCCCAATCCTCATATCGGAACATCCCCTCTATCTGTTCCAGGTATTCAGGGAATTTCTTATGTCCTTCCTCCGTAGTGAAGATGTACATCATAATA
>OOAO01001843.1_pt1 | contig 16076 bp, 11 predicted proteins | sample 1671821 | NCBI WGS metagenome assembly OOAO01 (sample SAMN06348196, study PRJEB24527) | human gut metagenome | biome: human gut; feature: ankylosing spondylitis patient; material: feces | host: Homo sapiens | place: China | collected 2015-10 | reverse complement strand
CAGATGAAAGAAGTTATTATTAACATTATCCAACACCAGTAGCATTGAGTCTATAAGTTCTATTTGCAAAGGATACGAAAATAAAAACGTATCATTTAAAACAACCAGTTCCCGTGATATGCTATCGCTACAAATAACTTCGTTTGAAAACTCAACCTTCTCTTTTGCCGGATGACACCCCAAAAGAATAATCCCTATTAAGATTAATACACTGACATTTTTATTCATAAGCATCCGATTTTAGGCGGACTAAAAGCTTTACTTAGCTTTCAGACCCAAAGGTTTCTACTTTAAAGTCCTTTAGGAAGTGACTGATTTGCCTGTTTTAAAGGGAATAGAAATACTTCCACTCCCTTTGATAAATTCATCTTCAAAGATTAAATACTGAATACTGCTTTAATCTCCTATACTGTATGCGTCATATACAATATCGACCTTGTCATGACTAACAGGACAATCTACTGATCCGCGTCCATAACAATGAGTTTGCGAAGATTCTTCTCCACTTGCCAAAGCTTCTACATTCTGCAATAAAAGAGGATCTACATCCTGAAATTTCTGCACCGGTTTTAAATACCAAATCGAGACGATAGCAACCAAAAGAAAAGTTGCTTTCAAATAGTTCTTCATTTTCATAAGATATATGTTTTAATTATTCACTGCAAAGTTAAAAGCCATTACTTAATAAAATATCATATATTGCATTACAATTTATTACATAGTATAAAAGATTCCCTAAATTATTCCTTTTCCGGCAGTACTAATTGATATTTATCAATATCCCTCTGAAAAACAGTAATCTCAGGATCTACACTCAACACAATACGCAAACGAGAAATAGCTACACGCAAACGAACCATGCCTCCACTACCATCTTTCCACAAACATTCCAATAACTCTTCGTAGGTTAAAATATATTCAGGAGCATTCAGAAAAGCATCCAAAAGTCTACAGGCCTGTGAAGTAAGAGGAATTGTTTGATCACCACAAATTAATAACTTTGCATAAGAATCAAAAGTGACCTTCGGACTCAATATATAAAGTAATGGTTCTTTCCCGGACTCTCTTAATTCTTTAAGCTTTTGAATTTGTATCTCATACTCTTTCAGTATTTTCTCCATATTTTTTCGTTCTTCTTCACGCTCTTCGCCTCTTGCTGAAAGGTCTTTAATCCGTTTTTCATATTCTCTTTGTTTTGCCTCCAACCTTTTCTGATCCTTTTCCAATTGTATTCGAACTTTTCTTTCACGATCCCGATCATTAGCTAAACGTCTTTTATCATTTCGGATTTTAGTTATATACTTCTTCACCAGATACCAACCACAGAAAATAATGATAAGAGCGGCTGCCACAATCCCTATTACTTCAAATGGAATACTATCATATTGATATACAGCCCACCATGAATAGGACCAGAAACCAATAATCTCAAGTTCACATCTATTACCTACATAAAAAGTAATTTTGTGTGTCCCGGAACAAAGGTCATTGCAATTCTTACATTTAAAATGGGAGATAGTATTATCCAAATGAGTTATTGATATGTGTACATCGGTTTTAGCCAAGATTTTATGTCTTTTGAGTACTTTATTCCAAAGTTGTTGTAAAGTGTCTGTAGATAGGCAACTTTTTGTGCAGACAACTGAATGCCAAGACCGCTCTGCCATATTTTGTGAAATATTCATTTTGCTTTTCTTTGCGTCCACGGTATAAGACTTAACTCCTTCACTTGTCGTAACACGAATTATCAAAGGAACCGTATCGACTACTACTCTAGAAACATAAAACAGATTCAACTCTTGCTGCTTTCTGTGCAACTCTTTCTCGAGCACTTCTACTAAAAGGTCTTCCGATTCGGTGCGCATTGCCTCCACATTTTTCTGATAGAAATGAATGCTGACCAAGAATGCTTGCATTATTATACCCAAAATCCATAAAAATAATCTAGAGCGTTTCATCGTAGTTTGTTTTTGCAAACAAATGTAATACTTTACAATATTATCTCAAAATCTCACTACCAATTTCACTGATTAACAGAGGATAAACATACAATCGCCCGGTTATTGATATAAAAAATAGAACCCTAAATGTTTACCTCAAACAACAATAATCAAAAGATTATTGATTTCACGGCATTTCCCATATTAAATTCTAAAATAATTAACGATTAGGCTAAAAAAGAAATTTTGACATAATACGTCCATTTCAACGCATTACAATTTATTACATACCATCACATTATTAAAAACCAACCCATTAACAGGTAATAAAAAGTAATACACTCTTTTTAATTAAAAGAAGCACATACAATTAACAGATAAGAAATCGAGGCTGGGTGTCAGGGTAATATTGTTTTAACAGCCTCACTCTCCCCCAACTCAATGTATAAAACAAAAAAATTGTCTAAGGAAAAGATCTCGACATTAAGCAACCGTCTAAATATCAAATATTTAGAAACAACAAGACATTCATAAAAGCATCTGCAAACATAAAGGGAGCTATTCTGACATTACGATTATTCCACTATCAGAAGGTACCATAAAGTATGTAACCAGGATTTCTTTTTATCCCCGGGAGTTATTTCTACCATTTTTATGTAGCCAATCAGTATCTAAATATAAATAATAAGCGGGCAAAATCTGATAAGTGAAGCATAGATCATGAAAATAAACCTGATTACCTCACAACTATAAAATCCCCTCCATACGGCAAAGTCTAAAACAATCGTAAATATATACATTAAAATCCGTTACCAGATATTACCCATATCTTTTAAAAGATTATACCCAATCAAGCTGTACAAAAAGCCCTATAATTGCAGCACCAACGACTAATTGGGAATTCCCCCCAAAAAAGAAGTTTGAAAAAATGATGGTTTAACTATGAAAACAAAATTAATAATTATCTAAATACAGTTATGGAACCAGTTATTCTATTTTTACAGTTGATCTTATTGGACACACAATTTAATGATGTATGTCCTTGTATGCAAACCGATGTACAACTCGACCTTACAAGTCAGTACCAAACAGCTACTTTTATACCTGCTTTCTTATGGCAGATATCATGGGTATACCCGATTGAGGGTTTGGTAATAGGGTTGTTTATTGTTCTCATGATACGTTATAGAATCATGTATAACACGAAACTCTTTTCCCACGAAAAACTGGGCATTGTTCAAAACATAGCTCATAAAACTCAAACCCCACTGACTCTGATGCATCACTTACTGGAAGAAATCGCCTCTGACAACCTTCCTGAACCTACATCTCAAAAGTTAAAGCGAGTGCTCGGCTACCCCAGCCACATCATGAACAGCTACCAGAATATTGGAATATTCAGCAATATAGAGAATGAAATATATCCTGGTTCTCCCATTGAGTTTGAACTTTACACTTTCATTACCTCAATCACCAATCAATGCCAGAGTTATGCCAATACTCGCCAGATACAATTAAACGTCAGCAAAGATTTCGGCTATATCAGTTGCCGGGTAGACGAAATTACCATGACTGCAGCCTTACAATGCCTGTTGAGTAAAATAATCGATGCCACACCTTGCAAAGGTTGCATTAATATGAACGTGTCGCACCTGAACAACCATTGGAGCCTCCGGATTACCAATGGACCAGAATGCAAACAGGACAATAAAAAGTTACTTTCTCTACTCTCTGCCCTTATGTTGATATACCACTGTGGGAATCTTCAAATCATAAAGAAGATAATCCGCTTACATGGTGGAAAATTAATCGGGGATTGCCATAGGCGAATTATTACTTTTCAAGTTATCGTTCCCATAAACGGTTGCTGCAATACAATCCAATGTCCGGAAGTGGAAATTCCTACCATAAAAGATGGCAAGATGGGCCGTTCTGATAAAAATAGGTCACACGTACTGTTAATCATGTCAGACAATGAGTTGAGCAGCTACTTAAATGAAGCCCTCTCAACCCTCTTCCGGATAACTATTCTTAATAATCCGGAACGTTTATCCAATTTCTCCGGTCAGCGAACACCAGATATTATCATTATTGATGAAATAGTGAACGGTATAGGCGGAAAAGAAATTTATTCCCGGATAAAATCAAATGCCAGCATGGTTCAAACTCCCGCCATTCTCCTGATGAACTTCAATGATAATAGGAGTTATCTCACCCATATCCATTGTGGAGTAGATAAATTGGCACCACGTGCAATCAGTATTTGCAGGCTTAAAGCGGATATACAAGTACTTATAAATAAGCATAAACGTATCAAACAGCTTCTGGAAAGCAATTTGCCTGCCGACCTCCCTGAGACAACTTCGAAGAGTGAAGAGAACACCCTATTTATGGATAAAGTAAATAAGCTTCTGGAAAAGAATCTCTCATCAGACAATTATACGGTCGACATGTTAAGCGCCGATATGGGAATGTGCCGTACTACATTCTATACTAAATTAAAAGAGATTACAGATAAAGCACCTGCAGAGTACATGTATTATTTTAAAATGAATAAAGCCAAAATTTTACTGGTTACACAAAAATACACCGTTACAGAAATAGCAACCTATTTAGGCTTTTGCGATGCTAAATATTTCGGAGCAAGATTCAAGAAGTTCTATAAAGTGCCGCCTACGCGCTATATCAAAGAGATTTTATAATGTCTACAAGGGTTTATAACCTTTTCATGATCTCGTCACGCATACCTGGGCTCATAAGCCCGGGTACGTGGGACAAATCTATTATCAAAAACCTGAATGTTCATTCTTATTCTCATAAGAATCTACTTCCCGGTTTTTCTCACCGGAATAGTTCCATACGATTTCATCGGTATACTCCTTTCCTTTGATTGCGGCTACAGCTTTCAGAACATTTTTCCCATCAGCAAGTGCCACATTATCGAAGATGTAATGCACATCGGTATATCCTTTGCGAATACCGCCCAGTTCTTTTCCATTCAGATATACTTTAGGAGTCCCGATATTAGAATAGACAGTAACGGTAGTCATTCGTTTTTCACGATCGACATTACGACGTTGCGTGAGATAAAGAACCGGACTCTCACTCCAGTTGGCCTTGTACCAGAAATAAGAGTCTTTCTTTATTTTACGGTCAAAGGTAACCAGTCCTTTCATATTACGTGCGGGAACACCGCCACGTGTCCACATCGGTACGGCAAAATCAAACATATTCCAAAGATAAGAAGCGATGATATATGGATGGTCTTTGATGACACTCCACTGATATTCGTGTGTCTTAGTCTGGAATGTTTCCGGATAGAACGGCTTGCCCCAATTGAGGGCGTCACCCAAATATTCGGTTTGATGGGCCAGGTTGGCATCGGCACCATATTCAGTCAACATCAGCTTCTGATAAGGATATTCTTTTTCAAGTTGTTCTACCCAAGGCTTGATATCCTGTATCTTCTTCTCGTACCAACCGAAATAACGGTTCATACCCTGTATATCCGCATTCAGATTGACCGGATGTTCCATATGTCCGTATCCATTGACCGAAACGGTATAACGATCCGGATCTTCCGTCTTAGCAAGATCATGAAGAGATTGGGTCAAGGCAGCTGTATATTCATGAGGCTGATATACTTCGTTATGAAGCCCCCATACGTAAATAGAAGGGTGATTGAAGCTTTGACGGATCAGTTCACGAAGCTGGCTTTGGGCATTTTCCGCTTCGTATCCGGTCACCCGGTTTACACAAGGTATTTCGGCCCAGATAATCAGTCCCAGTGTATCACAACGGGAGTAGAGATAATCTGACTGTTGGTAGTGGGCAAAACGGACAGTAGTAGCCCCCACATCCATTATTGTAGCCAGATCGAAGTCATGATGTTCATTCTTAAGCGCACTGCCCAGTCCCCACCAGTCCTGATGGCGGGTTACGCCATACATCGGATACTTCTCTCCATTCAGAAAAAAACCTTTCCCGGCCACAATCTCATATTTACGCACACCAAGAGGTTGCACCACCTCGTCGATTACTTTTCCATCTGCCATCAGCTTGCAGACAACCTTATAGAGATAGGGATCTTTGCGTCCGTGCCAGAGGTGCGGATCTTTCATCTTAAAAGTAGATGTATAGGTCTGTGTTCCTTGCGGAGTCAGGTCGAACGACTGGCTGTGTACACTCACTTTACGCCCATCCTGCGCATAAATAGCATTTTCAAGAGTCAAAGCAGCAGGTTGGAGCCCGGCATTATCCAATTTTACCTTCACAGTTATATCGGCTGACTTTTTTGAAACATTCTTTTGGGTAATATAAACACCCGGAGAGGCACAATCGGTAACCGTAATGTTATTCTGCTCAGTTACAATCAGCCATACGGGACGGTAAATACCACCATATACTCCGAAAAGATTCTGATTGACCGGAATTACGTCGGGACGGGCCTTATTGTCGGCTTTAACAACGATCTCGTTCTCTGTTCCGAACTGAAGGACCGTACCTATTTCACAGGCAAAAGCAGAGTAGCCCCCCTTGTGAGTGCCGACCAATTTTCCATTGACGTATACTTCCGAACAAGCCCCTACTCCTTCGAAACGCAGAAATATACGTTTATCTTTCAAATCTTGAGGAAAAAACTGTGTTTTCCGATAGTAACCCACCCCTTCATAGAAAGAGCCCGATTGAACTTGCATATCCTTGGCATTCCAGGTATGTGGAATCTCAACAGTCTCCCACTTTCCGTCCCATTGTGAAGCAGCCCGCATCGGATCGGCTGCAAAAGGACCTTTCTTAAATTGCCAGCCGGTATTGAATGCGGTAACCTGTCGTGCCATCAATGGAAAAACACTACTGCACAGGCATAAGCATGCAATAATTAAATAAGATAGTCTTCTCATAATATTTTATTTTAATGATTGGTCACCTTTTTGCGGGTGAACACACAGATAAGGAAATTCTACTATGTCAATGCATCCCGGTACTTGTCTGTCGTAGCGGAAGTTTCTTTAATTTGCAATTTGATTATAAAGGGTTCTCCCGGATTTTGCGAAGGCATAGCTACATTATATTCATTCCGGGTGGTCTCGACAACCTTCAGTTCCTGTCCGTCCGGTAAAGCGGCTTTCTCTATTTTTGTGCCTTTCGGAACCTTTACATCAAGGAAACCCGAATAGGGACAATTGAATACAACCATATAAATCTCTTGACCTTTACGGGTATAGTATCCCCAGTCTCGTTTATCCCATCCGGCATAGCCACAGCCATAAATACACTCACCATACTTCTTCATCCATTTACCCAAAGCTACAGCCAACTCCTTCTCTTCCGAACGGAAATCACCATCGGCCTGAGGACCGAAATTGACTACCATATTCCCTCCCATCGATACAGCATGCACAATACGGTCGATTACTTCTACCGGAGTCTTGACATAACTCAGCGACCAATCCTTATGATATCCCCACTGATTTTCGGGAAGGGTCATACAAGCTTCCCAATCCCATTTAGTCACCTGCAAGTCCTCCACCGGATCAGGAAGACGACGTTCGTACCCCGATTCATAATCTCCCATAAGACAACCATTGCTATCGAAGTGTCTCTTGCCATAATCATCGGCACGAAGCCGGCTATTGACAGTGACTCCCGGCACAAGATTCTTCAACATCTGCTCTACATGAGCCGTCCACCAACCATTCTTCTTAATACTTGCATCCCAAGTGCCGTCGAACCAAAAGTCCTTAACCGTCGGATAGCGGGTAGCCAATTCCTTCAACTGATTATCGGTGAAAGTGAGAAAACGGCTGAAAGCAACGCTATCTTCTTTCGATGAAATCTCATAACGATAATCCGGATGGCTCCAATCCATTACCGAAAAGTAGAAATGCACGTCGATACCTTCATCATTGTAGGCTTTTACCAACTCGCCTAAGATATCTTTCTTAAATGGAGTCTGCGCTACGGTATATTCACTATACCGGCTCGGCCAGAGACAGAATCCTTCGTGATGTTTCGTTGTTATCTTGACGTATTTTACTCCCATCTCTTTGGCCATTCTCGCCCATTGGCGTGCATCAAATTTTACCGGATTCCATTGTTTCATCAGCCCCAGCCATTCAGAAGCAGGAACTTTAGCCCACGACTTGAGCCATTCGGCAGCTCCATTATATACTTTACCTTTCCATTCGCCACCGGGAATGGCATACAGTCCCCAGTGAATGAATTCTCCCAAACGATTGTCGCGAAACCGCTTCATAGCTTCGTCCTGACGCTTGCCGATGTTAGTGGCACCATATTTTAAAGGAATTTCCTTTTTAGGTTCTTGGGCTAAAACATGGATTGAAATGCAGAGTGCAATTAAAATAAATAGTTTGTTCTTCATGGTGTTCTATTTTCTAAGGTACGCACAAAGATAAAACATTGTAGCCATATAACAAACAAGGTGTAGCCATACGTTCTCAATGACTACACCTTTTATTTTATATGCAAAACTACGGATTATCCGAAAACTTCTTCACCTTTCAGCGTGGCAGAACTGGCTTCCGTAATTCTTACGTTCACAAAATCGCCTATCCGGTGAGTACCACGATCGAATACAACCACCCTGTTCTGCTCGGTACGGCCGAACAACTGATCGCGCGAACGTTTCGAAACACCTTCTACCAATACTTCATAGGTCTTTCCGATACAGCGGGTATTGGATTCAGCAGACAAACGATTCTGTAAAGCAATTATTTCATTCAGACGACGGACTTTTACCTCCTCGGGAACATTGTCTTCCAGATGTTTAGATGCATAAGTACCAGGACGCTCGGAATATTTAAACATAAATGCCGCATCATAGCCACAAGCCTCCATCAGCGAAAGTGACGCCTGATGATCTTCCTCTGTCTCGGAGTGGAAACCGGAGAATATATCCGTAGTAAGCCCGCAATCGGGGACAATACGCTTAATAGCCGATACACGATCCAGATACCATTCACGCGTATATTTACGATTCATCAACTTAAGAATGCGCGAGCTACCGCTTTGCACGGGAAGGTGAATGTGTTTACATACATTAGGCACTTGTGCAATCACCTCCAAAGTTTCATCACTCATATCTTTGGGATGCGAAGTTGTGAAACGGACACGTACATCCGGCGCCGCCTCAGCTACCACACGAAGCAACATTGGGAAGGTAACCACTTCTCCTCCCTCCTTCTCAAAACGATAAGAGTTTACATTCTGCCCCAACAAAGTAATCTCTTTGTAACCTTTTGATACCAGATCGGCCACTTCGTTCAGAATACTTTCCACATCCCGGCTGCGTTCACGACCACGGGTGTAAGGCACTATACAATAGGTGCAGAAGTTATTGCAACCACGCATGATGGATACAAATCCGGAGATATGGTTACCACAGATACGCGAAGGAATCACATCCCGGTAGGTTTCAGTAGTCGAAAGTTCTACATTCATTGCCTTCTCACCGGCCTCTACCGAAGCAATCAACTCAGGAAGAGTCAGATAAGCATCCGGTCCTACTACAAGGTCCACATGATGGTGTTCTATCAGATCATCTTTTACCCGCTCGGCCATACACCCCAATACACCTACAATAAGGTGCTTCTTTTTCTTCTTCATCGAATGAAAGAACTCCAGACGATTCAAAATCTTCTGTTCGGCATTGTCACGGATAGAGCAGGTATTCATAAACACCGCATCAGCCTCTTCCAGCGTTTCGGCAACCGAATAACCCGCCATTTGCATCACAGAGGCGATTACTTCACTATCTGCCACATTCATTTGGCAGCCATAAGTCTCGATAAACAACTTCTTGTTGTCATCAGCAGTTGCGGATTTAAAGTCCGCTCCCGTTAATTCGTTCATATTCAAATCTTGTTTTAAATTTATCCGCAAAGATACGGCTTCGAATTCAATAAGCGGTAAAATGGTACGAAAATAACGCAAAAACTTGTAGTTCAGGCATTATTCTGATAATTAATGTTAATGAAATAAACATTTACGGGGCATATCCTTGCTAAATTTAATTTTATTTAAATAATGTGAAGCAATTAATATAGTTATGGCAATAAAAATACTTATAATCAAATTAGTAATTTTTACATATTCTATTTCAACTGTACTAAGTTTGTCGGTATTTGCATTGTATATAAAATTCAAGATTAAAACAGCTATAAATGTAATAGTTGCAAATACTAATATAATATTTTTTATAATCGTGCTTGTTTTTCCATTTTTTTCCATTTGGTATTTTTTCCCTTTCACTTGCATATTATTACTCTGATATATATATATCAAAAAAGTTTATTGTACCTATTTTTTCTAAATTATTTTTTACATATTCTATTACTTCTTTAGGTGTTTGCCAATTTAATGGTATTTTTTCATTTTTTATTAACAACACTGTGTTGTTCATTTCTTTTATTTTTTCTATTTCTTCTAAAGTTAAACTTGTTACTTTTAGTATTATTTTTTCATCTATTCCTTCTTCTAACATTTTTATTGTAATTTCTTCTTTTCCTTTCTTTATTCCTCTTTTTTCTCCTTGCTTCATTCCTTTTTCTATCCCCGCTTCTTCTGCAGAATGCATACCACTATTCCAATCTCTTTCCCATTTTTCTCTTAAGAAAGCCATTCTTTTTACTGCTTCATCTCCTCTTAAGTATTCCCATTCTTGGCTAGCTTTTGCTATCTTCTCATTTTCTCTTACTGCCATTTCTATCTCCCCCTTCCTCTTATTACATATAAATTCTAACCATTGCCTTAGTTTTCTGTTTCCTTTTTCTTTACTTTTTAAAAATTTTGGTAGTTCTATAAAGTGAATCTCTAGTTTATCTGTTATTTTTTCTTTATTTTCATTATCTCTTATTGTTGCTATTGTATGATAATTTTCTTTTTTGAATATATTATACATTAATATATTTATTGTTATTACTTTATTATTTAGTTTATAGTCTTTTCCTCTTTTTAGACCTGTGTAATATAACCCTGCCCAGTAATAGAGAGTTCTTTCTATCATATTCTTTTCATCCACTATTTGCATTTCTATATTAACTGTTATATTTTCATTTATTATTGCTTTTATATCTAATACTCCTAATTTATCCTTTATATCTACTCTTTCTAGCTCTACTTCTTGCATTACTTCTACTTTTTCTATTGGTATTTCTAATATTCCTTCTAGTAAATCTTTTAATATGTCTTCGTTTCCTTTTTTGCTAAACAATCTTTTAAATATGTAATCATTTGTAAGTTGTAACTCTACATTTTTTGTCATTTTCCTCCTTCTATTTTACCAAATATTAATCTTTCATTCAACTATTTGGTAAAATTTAATTTATTTCTTAAGACATTACCTTTTTATATTTTTGGGATTTATAAAGAATTAAATTATAAAGAACTAAATTTTTGTTTTAAAATAACTTTAATTAAATAATATGGATGTTAAATTTGGAGCTTCGAGAAAATTGTATCTACCTTTTTTTGCAAAGTTAAGCATACAAGTTTTAGTATAAATTTAAGCACCAATAAAAATTGGGGAATTTTTTCATTTTCAAATAAATATAAATGTGAAACAAATCTAAAATATTAAATATCTCTCTAATTTTTTTATTTGCCTTTATAAAAAAAGCAAATAGGAAATTTCATATAATAAAAATTAATTAGATTCAAAATAACTTTTATGATTAATAATATTCTTAGGTAATGTCCTAAGTATTTTTATTTAATCATGTTACCCTAGATTTTTCAAGCTTTTTTCATCTTAATTTTTCGACAAATTATTAATTATATTTAAATTTTATATTGCTAGTAATTTTCTAAAATTTCACCACGTGTATAGCACATGGTATTGTAAACAAAAAAAATACCCTTATGGGTATTTTTTGGTGCACCACCGGGGGGTCGAACCCCGGACCTTCTGATTAAGAGTCAGCTGCTCTACCAACTGAGCTAGTGGTGCATATGGCTACTTAATTAGTATAATACCCAATTTTAGTTTTTGTCAAGTAAAAAACAAAAAAAGATATGAAATATACTAAATTTTGTATAAATCATATCTTTTTGCTTTTAATTTATATTATTTCCTTCACTTGGTTTTTCTGGTATAACTGGTGGTTCTACAGGTTCTTCTGGCTTTTCTGGAATTTCTGGATTTGTTGGAACGTCTGGTTCTTGTGGCACTTCGGGTTCCACTGGTGGCGCTTCTACCCCTTTAGTTCCTCTTTTTATAATTGTGCTCATTTGATTATATTTATCTTTTGAAAGTAGCGTTCTAGACACAACTTTTCCATTTAAATAAACAACTTTATATGCCTCGCTATATGTACCATTGTGTCCTTTCTGCTCTACCTTTTCTTTTCCCTTTTCTAGTGTTGGATCATCTTCATAAACAGTTTTCATTGGGATGCTTCCCGTTATCTTAGTTTCTATTTTTACTTCGTACTCTGTTTCTTCTTTCATTCCATATATTTGTACTCTTGCTACTCCACCACTTACCGTACTTTTTATTTTTATAGGATATTTTCTAGTATTTTTAAATTTAAAATCAATCGCTCCATACACAACTGTTGCATCTCTACCTGCTTTTACATATGATGGAACAAATTGGTGATTACTTCTACTTACTATATCCAAATTTGCTAGAACAACTGCATTATATAATGTAGATGTAATTTGACAAATTCCACCGCCTATATCATTTACCACTTTTCCTCCAGCGTATGATGGCGCCTCTTTGTATCCAGCTTCTGTTGTCCTTTTCCCAACAACTTTATTGTATGAAAATGTTTCACCTGGTAATACAACTGTATTATTAATTTTATTAGATGCTAACCTTAAATTTGTCGTTCTATCTTTAGCTCCTGGATTATAATTTGTTGAAAATTCTGCTAATAAATCTGGAAAACCTTCAGAACCTATTTTATCTGTCGTTATCTCTGGATGTGTAATTTTTAATGGAATAATATATTCTTCTTTATTTTCTTCTAAAATTTTCTTAGCTTCTTCCATTGATATTGCAAAATCAATTCCATCTACATGAGGATATAAAGTAAATGGATTTTGTGTATAATATGCATTTTGTGGCTCTGTATGTATTTCAGAATAAATTTTATCTAAATTAATTTGATTTGGTTCTTTATTTTTTGTGGATAAATTAATTTCCTTTTTACCACTTTCCACATTTTTTATTTCATTTTCCACTTCTTGCTTTAATAATTCTGGATCTACTTCTAATCCTTCTTTTCCTTTTGTAATAACAAGTTCTTTTTTGTCTTCGTCTATATCATAACTGCTTTCTATAACCGCTCCTGGTATTTGACCATTTATAGTATCTATTTGTTTATTTAGTTCTTCTTCATTATATTCATATGGAATCTCTATATTATTTTTGGCAAAAAATGTTTTTACTATATTAAAATTATTTACAAAAATATTACTATCTCTTCCTATGTTATATGCTTTTTCTATTGCCTCATCTAGCTTATAATTTAATTGTAATTGCTCAAAGCTAATTACTCCTTTATATTCTGCTCCTTCCTCTGTCTTTGCATCCAATTTTACTACTAGATCCTCTGTCTTTTTAGCCTCTACTTTTTCACTAAGTATTTTTTTTACTTCAACTTTATCTTTTCCACTTACACTAATTCCATTAATGCTGATTCCATTTAACATTTTTTCATTCTTACTGTTAATTAAAGCAAATATCGTGCTAAGTATTGCAATAACTATAATAATAGCAATTATACTACAGATTATTATAGCTTTCTTATTAGCTTTTTCTTTACCATGTTTTCCCGGCTCTTTTACTTTTGGAATGTCCTTTTGCTCTACAATCTTTTCCTTTTCTTCAATCATAATATACTCCCCTTAGATCTCTTTTAATATATATTAAAAAGTATATCTCAACATTACTATATTTTCAATATTTTTTTTGACAGCAGTAGACTTTTTTTTTATTATTATATTATAATAACTAAGAGGTAAAAATATGTTAGGTAAATTAATAAAAAACATTCGAACAAAAAAGCATATGACAAAAACAAAAATTGCTAATGAAATTGGCGTAGATATTGGATATTTAACACATATAGAAAATGGAGATAGAAAACCTACTTATAAAGTTTTAACAGAAATTTGTAAATCTTTAGATATTCCTTATCAAAAGCTTCTAGCAAGTTACAGTTCTAGTGTTCCTAAAGAAGCTTTAGAATATGATGTCTTTAAATATACTGCTGAAGATAGAATTCTTCTAATTGATGACATAAATGACTTACATTTTATGAAATGTCCCCCTGGCTTAAATTCTGTATCTTTTGGTATTAGGCTTAATGATGATTCTATGAATAAAATTTATGATCAGTATTCTTATGTTTTTGTAGATTTTGGATCATCAGTAAAACCACAAGAAGTTGGTCTTTTTTATTATAATGGTCAAATTCTGATAAGAAGGTTATTTGTTTATGCAAAAAAATATATTCAAAAATCTGGAGAAGAAATTAAAAATACTTACAATATTGATGCTGAGCCAGATTATTATATTCGTAATGGTAACAAAATCTACTTATTTGAATCAAAAGATATTCTTATTCCATCAGAAGTTAAAATTTCAAATGATTATACTAAAATTACAGCAGAATTGAAAAAACGCCTTTATTATGAAGAAAAAGGAGATGGAAGTATAAGTAAAAAGGCTATTCTCCAATTATTATATAATATCAAGAAATTGTTAAAAAAGAATGCAGAATGGGATTCATGCTATAAAGAAAATAGAGTCAAAATTTATCCTATAATTATCCTCCATGATAATATATATAATTGTCCTGGAATTAATGATTTGGTCAACCAATGGTTTGTTGGAGAATTAGAAAAAATGAAGGATGAATATAATATATCTCAGATAGAAAAAATTACAATCATCAATATAGATGTATTTATTGCATATCGAGATTTCCTACAAAGACCAGAAGGAGCTTTAGATAAACTTATAACTTCTTATCATTCTTATATTTCTGATGACATATTGAAGAAGGCAATTTCAGAAGAAGATGCTATCAAAAAATATAAAGATAGAAATGGATCCTTTGAGTATTATTTATCTACTCTATTTACTCCAGACTACAAAAAATTATTGATGATGGCAGGGGAAAAATATCTTGTAGAATAAATTGGGTCAATATGATTGTAAAATATCCGAAGACTTATTTTAGAATAATCAAGATTTGTTCTGACAGTTTTTTGTCCAATAGTAAACTGACTGTTAGACCAAGTCTTGACTATTACACCTCCTTCTTTGGGGAGGTGTAATACAAAAACAGATGTGAAGTTTCTGCTTCGAATTGCTCGCTGTAAAACTTGTACAATAGCAGGGGGGCAGTCATCAAGAAAGAAAGGGAATATAAAAATAATTTGAAAAATAAGAAAGATTTATTTTGATATGTCTATAGAAATTTATATGTTTGTTACGACTAACATTATCGTTCATGGCGGGAAAACCTGCCATTCTATGACAGGCATTTTTTATGCCTGTAACTTCGATATACGGCGGTTTTCGTACCCCTGTGTCGGAGTGTTAATGCACCCGCAGCCGTGAGCGGTGTTAGTCAACAGGAAAGGCGAGAACTGTCCGTATTTATTTTGCTTTTCCTTTTGCTTGACAAAAAAGCATTATTTGTAACACGTATGAGTCTGAGATATATACAAAAAAATGTAATGATAAAGACAATAAGTGAATTATTTTTATATCAAATAGTTAAAGGTATTTTTCTGGAAAAAAGTCACGTATTGAACAGTCAAAAATTTTTGCAATTTCATTAAGATGGTCAATATTATAAGCAGTATCATCATTTTCGTTCTCAATATTCCTTATGAAACTTTGAGATACATTTAAACAATCTGCAAGATAGCGTTGACTCATTTTTCTCTTTTTACGCTGCTCTTTAACTTTTTGTACGATATACAGTTCTATCGCCGATTTCATGTTCTATATTTTGTTTTATAACACAGTAAAGAAAGGGCGTTTTATTAAATAATAAGAGCATGTATAGGTGCTTAATACAAGAAGCCGTTATTTAAATCAATAGATAAGGGTACAACAAATCCTGATTTTAAATCAAAAAAGAGGAGAATATG
>OOAO01001828.1_pt1 | contig 16158 bp, 17 predicted proteins | sample 1671821 | NCBI WGS metagenome assembly OOAO01 (sample SAMN06348196, study PRJEB24527) | human gut metagenome | biome: human gut; feature: ankylosing spondylitis patient; material: feces | host: Homo sapiens | place: China | collected 2015-10 | reverse complement strand
CAGGTCCTGACGCCCACCCGGAAAGGGCCCAGCGGAACCATCCGGCTCAATCAGTGCCTGCAGGAGGCGCTCAACCCCGCCGCTGCGGACAAGCGTTCCCGCCGACAGTACGCCACTCGGCAGAAGACATTGCCCGTAAACGCGACGACCGCCGAACTCCCGGATCGCAGCGCCCGAAATATTTTATTCCCGATATTATTTTTTTCAAATAAAAAAACTATATTTGTCAAGGCGTTGTTTTGTATCGACCGAAGTGTAAATGTCGAAGCGGACCGTACGGCGTTTTTGATTTAAATGAATGAAAATTCCAGCTTATGAAAGCATAAGTTGTCGGGGCGGTCGGAAATTTAAATACGGCTCGTGGAGTTTACATGATACGAAAGGATGTCCGTTTTCATTCTTCAAAGAATGAGTGCAATTAAAATTAAAAAAGATCAAAACTATTTTGTTTTGCCCTGCAAAAAGAGGATTTTATCCTCTTTTTTTCTATGAACCGATGAAAGGCTATGAATATTACCGTCCAGTATCCGATTACCGATTGCAGGCTTTTTCTGCATAAGTCCGGCAAATTGCGCAAGCCGTACTTCGTGTCCCCCGATACGGAAGGCAGGGAATACATCCGGCATTTCGGAGCCATGCAGGGCAGGCATTTCCAGGAGTATTATTACTGCGTAGGCGAAAATACGTTCTGCAACGCCAGACATGCCCTGCGGTTCAGCCGGCCCCCGTCTTTTTACAAAGACCAGATCGCCTGCCTGAAACGGTGCGCGAACCGTTTTTATTCGGACGGCGGCATTCTGGGAAAATTCGAGGTGAAAAGCGCTTACCGGATTCAACCCGATCGGCTGAACCCGGAGAACGGAAGCGCGTACCGGCAGTTGCTCGATTTCCATTTCGGGCACGAGGTGCGGATAAACGACGCCAAAGGGGGAAACGTACGCGCTTCGTTTTCCGACGCGGGTCCCGCCCTGGCCAAACTCTATCTATACGGCTCTACGGCCTGCGGTTCCCTGCATGAGATTCGAAAATACTGGGTGCAGTCCGGTCAATCCATCGTAATCGTCGAAGAACATGCCAAACGCGCGTCCGACTTCCGGCGCCTGCCGGCCGGCGCGACGGAAGTCCTGCTGAAAGACCAATGGAGCGCGCAGTACCTCAGGCTGTATCGCTACACGTACGACGGAATCCCCTGCTGGATCATCGAGATTCTTTCCAACGCTCCCGAAGCCAAAAAGATGTGCCGGAACCTGAAAACCCTTTTGCTCCGGATCCATGCCGAAAAACAAAGCGTCATCAAGGCCCTCGAATTCCTTTCCATCAACAAGGACAACGAAGCGGTCGATATCAGAAAAGCGACCCACTTCATTAAAAACACCCTGGTCAAACTGCAAAAAGACCGGCGTTTCGACCTGAAACAGAGCGATATCGTAAACATCGCCTTCGAAGCGGACGACAGCTTTTCACAGGACGATTACCGCAGACTGCGCCAGGCGGTGCTGGATCTGAATAACCGGTATATCATCGAAGACTTCGATTGCATATTCGCCCAAATCGACTTCGACGCCCTGTGCGAGGCTTACTATTGCCAGATCAACGAAGACGAAGACGAAATCCCCGAGGCGATCAGGGCTCCGCTCGAAGAGGTCGTACACAGCCGCAGCAAACTGAAGTTCAAACAATTTTCGAAAAGATACCGTTCGATATTAGAGGGTTGCGCCAGTTCCGCCCTGTTCGAAATCATCAAATACGGAGCCGTCTCCGTAATCGGAGGTATTTAGGATTCCTTTTGCGAACGAGATGCCCGGACAGCCGGCCGGATTCGTCGTCTGCGAATCTGCATCCCGTCGCGCGCCATCCGGACAAACGGTTATTTCCCGGCATTACGGCAACCTTTCCGATTCAGAGGCAGCCGCGGGAACAACTTGCGGAAACGCACGAGGTAAGACGCGATCCTGTTCCCCGCGACGATAAGACTCACGGCCACGATAATCAGTAAAATTCCGCACCCGATCCGCAGAGTCAGGGACTCCCCGAAAACCGCCACGCCGAAAAATACGGCCGTCACGGGTTCGAGAGCTCCCAGAATAGCCGTGGGAGTCGAACCGATGTATTGGATGGCGCGGGTCGTACAAAGAAACGATATCGCTGTCGGGAAAACGGCCAGGGCGACAAGATTCCCCCATAAATACCAGCGATCCGGAACGCTGACGGCGCTGCCGAAGTCCAGCCGGACGAAGAACAGCGACAGCCCGAACAGCAAGACGTAAAAGGTCACTTTGAGCGTCGCGACGGATTTCAGCGCCGGGCGGTTCACCCCGACGATATAGATCGCATAAGAGAGTGCCGAAACCATCACCAGGATCGTCCCCGTAAGATCGAGCGTCGCGCCGTCGCCGCTTTCGTAAAGCAGCGCGATGCCGCCCAATGCCAGCAGGATACACAACGCCGTCTGCATGGAAAGCTTCTCCCGAAACCAGAAGGCCATAATCAGCGCCACGAAAATCGGATAGACGAACAGCAGCGTAGAGGCTATGCCTGCGTCCATGTAGTTATAGCTCAGGAACAGGGTCAGCGAAGAGAGGGCCACCAGCAGGCCCAGGACGATCAGCGGCAACACCTCCCGGCGGCGCAGCCCGAAATCGCGCCCGCGGGCCTTAAGCATAACGCCCAGAATCGGGATCGCGAAAAGATACCTGAAAAACAGCACCGAATCGGGATCCATACCGGCTTTATAAAGCGGGAGGGCGAACAGCGGGTTCATACCGTACGTCGCCGCGGCGACGGTTCCCAGCAGATAACCTTTGGCTTTTGCATTCATACCTCAGATTTTGCTGCAAAAATAGCATTTATTCCGACGTACGGTTAACCGTAAAGCGATCCGTACCGCCGTCACGCCGCAAAAAAGAAACCCCGGCCTGTTCCGGCCGGGGCACATTGGAGATTAGCCTCTATTGTAAATCCTTCGCTTTGACTTTCACGATCTTGCCGTCTTCACGCGCGAAAACGAGTTCTCCGTCCTCTTTTTTCTTCTGCTCTACGAGCCGTTCATACGCAAGGGCTACGCCCCTCAGTATGTTTTCTTCCATTTGCTGGACTTCTATGTCACTCATAATTCTTCAGCGTTTTATATATTAACGTTTCAACGATCGATTTTGTTTTATCCCGATTGCCTTTGGCGATCACTTTAGAAGGCGGGCGGGAATTGTCCAGCAAGATCCAGTAGTCGCAAACGGGAATATAAATATCGAACAGATTCTTAATTCCGCTGCGATACCGCCTCCGAACGACTTTCTGATCGATGTTATGCCCTCCCGCTTCCACCCGCATCTGTACCCTGCCGACGGCCAGTTCCGGCGAATTCAGCCAAAAATAGACCAGCGACACATAATATCCCTTGCTTTGAGCGGTTCGGATCAGACTCGCATACGAACGCGTAGCCAAAGTCGTTTCGAACGCAAAATCGACGCCGTGGTCGATCAGCTCATGGATTCTCCGGAGCATCAGCCGTCCCGCCTCGATCGCAACGCTACCCGGATTGAAAGGGGACAGCCCTTTCGCAATTTCGTCCGCGTTGACGAATTCCTTACACTCCAGCATTTCGGGCAGAACGGCGTAAGAAGCAGTCGTTTTCCCCGCCCCGTTGCACCCCGCTATGACGTAAAGGTTCGGCATATTCTCTGATTGACATCACAAATATAAACGATTTGGCGATAATGCCGCCACATCGGAATGCAATTTTATTTTCGAGACGCCCCCAATGCCTTCCAAAACCTCCCGGGCAAATGAATATTCTCCACCTCCTTCGCCCGAACAGCGGAACGATTTCATCGGATCGGCAGACTCAACACCGGGCTCCGGCTTTTACGGCGCTCGATTTTTCCGTTTTTTCATCTGCTATTAACGTGCGGCAAATAATTTAACCGTATATTTGTATAAAATGTTTATCCCATGAAACGATCGGTTTATATCATTCTCGCATTGCTTTTTGCCGCACGACTGTCCGCACAAGGGCCGTTGGGTGAACCGCAAATCCCTGTGTACCCTACTCTGAAAGACAGCGGTTGATTATGGTTCCGGATCCTCAGAGTTACACCAAATTCGCCGCCAATCAGCCCTTGTTCGAATTGCAGACCGCATGGATCGCCCAAAATGCAGAACGCTTACGCATCGCAGCCGCCCTGTTTACGGGGGATATGGTGGAGCAAAACAACCTGCTCACGAGCGGAGGAGTTCCCAATCCCTACAATGGGGATCAGACCTCACGTCAACAATGGGAATCCGTATCGAGAGGACTGGCCCGTCTGGACGGCAAAATACCTTATATCATCGCCCAGGGCAATCACGACGTAGGGTACGTCGCGGCGGAAAACCGCTATTCATCCATGCCCGAGTACGTCTATCCCGAACGCAATTCGTGTTTCGCCAATTCGCTCGTCGCCACGGGCTGCAATTATCAGGGGATAAACACCATGGAAAACGCGGCATTTGAATTTCATAACAAAACATGGGGCGATATCCTGGTAATAGCTTTTGAATTCGCTCCCCGCGACGAAGCGTTGGATTGGGCCCGTCAACTGATCGAATCCGAAAAATTCCGCAATCACAAAGTCATCGTTCTCACGCATTCGTTCCTGGGCACCTCGGGAGAACGTATCAAGCAGGAAAGTTATAAATTGACGCCGCGAAACTGGGCGCAGGAAGTGTGGGACAAACTGATTTACCCCTCGAAAAACATCTCGCTGGTACTGTGCGGACATACAGGAACGCCGCCTAAGATCGATTCCTCCGACAGCATCGATTACCGAAGTACGGCCGCTTATCGCGTAGACAAGGCCGCGGACGGTCGCAATATCCCTCAAATGATGTTCAATTCGCAGAACGGGGACGGCGACTGGAATGGGAATGGCGGGGACTGTTGGTTGCGCATCCTCGAGTTCATGCCGGACGGTAAAACCATTTACGTGCGGACATTCTCTCCTTTATTCGCATTATCGAAACGTACGGCCAAATACGCTTGGCGCGTCGCGGATTACGATCAATTCGAAATAAAAATCGATTGAAATTCGACTTGCCTTTTGTTAACTTAAGGTAAACGGAGAAGAAAAACCGGTTTCGGCAAAGCGGTTTCCCGTACGGCTCCGAGCCGGATGCCTTGCCGACGAGCGCATCCTACATCTATCTGACTGACAATGCGTATTACACACCGATAGTCAAATAATAAGGCAAACAAATAAACGCGCGCAAAAGCGGAAAAAGTTTTTCTCAACGTTTTTCCTAAAATAAAATCGCTAACTTTAAAGCAAATGTCCGGCTCGATAAGTCGGGGCAAACGGCAGAACACCCCCCTTCTGAAACACAGAAGAGGCAATTGTTCGTTCAATATTTTCTAATATGAGAAATTCCCTTTGCTTGGAACTACTGGTTTCTGCCGCGGTACTGTTGCTGTCGGGCTGTGAAGTCGGGCCCCGATCCCGAAGAACCTATTTCTTTGAAAAAGAAAAAAGAGTAATCATCATTCCCGTTGCGTTCAACGACACGATTACGGGACGTTTCTTGTTCGATACCGGCGCTACCAACGGCTATCTGATCCTGGATTCCTCATTTTGCGCGACTCATCCTTTGCCGGCATGGAGCGACAAACCCGATCACGTGTATTTTTCACCTCATACGGGATGGGCAACTTCGGAAAGCCCCTCATTCCGGCAGGCGATTCATAAGAAGCCGACGAGAGCGGCTATTTCGAATGTCGATCTGGTTTATAATTATCTTCATATCCGGAATCAAAAATACGGTTCAGCCGAAGATCTACAGGGAACGGTCGGCTTTCCCGATAACGATTCGACCCATGTCTGGGAGCTTAATTTCGAGCATAATTATCTGGAGATACACGAAGCCGAAAAGTTCCGGAGACCCGCCGACTGTTACTGGCTCCCTTTTGTCAACGAGCGAGGAAGCATGAACACGGTCCATATACAGTTTCCGTTGACCGTTAAAAGCGCGACCGGAGATACGGTGACAATCGACTATCCTTATTTGATCGATACCGGCATGGCGCAGGACTTCGTATTGCTCCCGTCTGCGAAAGAGATCGAGTTTTTCAGGAAAAGAGAGGATGCCGTTCTGATAAATCGCGGTCATGGAGGTGACTATCGGAGTCGTTATGACGTCAATGCAATCGCTTTCGATGGTTTTAAGATCGATTCAATGCGCATCTATACGGATGAATTCGCTACGCAATTAAGCGCTTATGCACGAGGGATCATCGGTTTGAATTTCCTGAAAAGGTTTAATGTATTTTTTGACTTCGATTCACGGCAGGTCGGATTGCAGCCGATCAGGAACTTCAGCCGAATTTTCAATAATTTTTCCGGAAGATTCTATTTTTCAGTAGACACGACCTTGGACGGGAGACGAATCGTCACGATGATGCCCGATTATGTCAAGAACAATCATTACAAGGAGGCCGGCTTGCAAAAGGGAGATGAAATTGTTGCGATAAACGGATTTACCCTAAAAGACTTATCGTTCGATAATGCAGTTAAAATCAAGGAAAGTCTTACGAGAAAACTGGATATCGTCAGAGACGGGAAGCCGATGAAAATCACGGTACGCCTCGACGAAGACGATTTGAAAGGAGAATAAAAGGGCACGGATTGTCGACATGCGACACATGTGCAGCGTATCGCTCCGCTCGTTGGTTTTGAAGTCGACGATTTGTTTCTCGTATTCCCTGATCTTCCGCTCGATCAATGCGACGATCTTTTCCCGACCGGGATAGTGACGGCGCGGACGACTCTTGGCCGCGGTTCAAAATTGCGGGGCGAACGATAAATGCAGGCTGATATACTTCCGTTTCCCTGCTTTGGTTAATCTCAGCATCAGAGGATGCTTCCCGTTAGCGAGTGTGAGGTGTATAACACGACCTCGACCGTTGTATTCATACCGATTTTCGGTTTACACTTTCGTTTACAAAATCCTTTCAAAATACCCCGAAATCCACCCGAAACAACAATAAAAAACGACCTGTCGTTTCCGACAAGCCGTTTGCAATCAGTGACTCCGACAGTTTATAAGAAGTTGCTTCTGTGTGCGTCCATCCTTCATACATAAACCTAATAATGAGTGATATGTAAAAATGCTTCAAAAACGATACAAGCAGATAAATGCACGCAAAAGCAGAAAAAGTTTTCCCTATGTTTTCCCTAAAAATAAAAGTCATTAACTTTAAAGAAAAATGTCCTACTCAATAAGATTCGTACTTCGTACCGAGAAATTGAACTCTCGGACAGGAGAAGCACCTCTTCGTATTCGTGCCATAAAAAACAAAGAGACGCTTTACAAAACAGTTACAAAAATACCTCCGATGACATGGGACGATCAAAAGCAAATCGTTAAGAAGTCACATCCTCAAGCTAAAATAATCAATGCATTACTCAGTAAGCGCAAAGCTGAATTCGAACAGACGCTATTAATGCTCGAATGTACCTCGGATAATTTCGGGGTTAATGCACTACGGGAAAAATTACATAGTTCTTTAGTCCTTGATTTGTTTCAATTCGCCGAATCAACTATAAAAAAACGTGTCGATCACGGAAAGATCGGTACGGCAAAACGAGACAAATCGGCGTTTACCAAACTTAGCAAATATGTTGGTAGTTCCCTTTTGCCGATAGGGAGAGTAACTACCACCTTTCTTGAAGACTATCGGGACTACCTGCTATATGAGTTAGGAAATTCCATTAATACGGTAGCTACCAACCTGAAAGTTATTCGTTCAGTGGTGAATAGACTTTATAGAGAATATAATTTAGATTGGGTCAACAATCCGTTTAATAATTTTTCGATCAAAGTGGAAGTCACGGAACGGATTTTCTTAACGGAAAAAGAAATTGCCACGATTAAATCTGCGGAAATATCGCAGCAAAATATATTGGATCGTGTACGGGATATATTTTTATTTGAATGTTTTACAGGATTACGTATTTCCGACATTCTTACACTAAAATGGAGCACATATACGAGAAATGGGCAAAAAAGATTCATCAATACGACTATGCGGAAAACCGGGCGCAAAATAGCGATTCCATTAAATCATATAGCCTTTATGATTATGCGTAAACAAGCGCACGAACGAAACAAACGACTTCCGGAAGTTAATCCTCAGACCCGTATATTTACTTGGCTCGGAGATCAGTTCGACCAACTGTCAGAGATTCAGCAATACAATAAAATCAATTCTGAAATAACACGCATCAACAAATATCTCAAAGAACTCGGCCGTTCAGTAGGGTTACAAAAAACGCTTTCAACACATGTCGCGCGTCATACATTCGGAACCTTAGCCGTTACAGCAGGAGTCGATCTATATGTAATTTCAGCGTTGATGGGACATACGAATATCAAAACGACCCAGATATATGCAAAGATCGTCGATGATAAAAAAATTTCAGCATTGGATTCAATTGAAGAATTAGTATGGGACCTGTTAGAAAAAAAGTAACCATTGAAGTTCTGGAAACTAGAATAGAAGAACTAGAAACACGTCTAAGTCGAATTGAGAAATTATTAAATCGGCAGGCAAACGAAGAAAAAGAATATTTATCTTCGGAGGAAGTCATGCGAATACTCCACATTAGTTCCCGGACATTACAAAACTATCGAAGTACAGGCAAATTGCCTTATTTTAAGCCGGGAAAAATTACACTATATCACCGTAAAGATGTGGAGAAGCTATTAAAAGGAAGTAAACAGAGTGATTATTGATTTTTCTTTCAGCAATACAAATACGAAGGAACACTTTAATTAAAACCGTGTAAAGCGTGTAAAGCGACATTTTTTTACACACTTTAACGCGGGAATAGCCCATTTAGGCACATAATATTCTGTATATCTTCAAATTGAATGAAAAATTATTCTTTATAAAAACCGTGCAAAGCTGTTTTTTTATTTTTTCAGCTTGTAATTTTTCGTTCGTAAATCGCTTTGAGAATTTACGGATAATTATCCTATGATTCCCCAATAAATACCGGAGTCTCGACAGATCGAAGCAAAATACGTTAGACGTGCAACCCGAAGAAAAAGGGGATTTTTCGGACGGTTGTATAAATGCCTTCCATATAGTTACCGAAATCGCGGAAACATTGCTTCGTTCGGAAAAATTTTCGCGGCTCGAATCCTTACCCATTCCCGTAACACAGTATATAAATATCCTATCACCGTATTCGTTCGGTCTCGGATCGTTCCGATCCTTATTCCATGCAATCCCGTCTCCGGGTAAGGGAGAAAATCGGCAGTATTCGGAACACGAATCGGACAAGGGCGAATTTCCCGCCGTAACTTTTCATAACGGCGTATCGGTTCCGAGGGGGTACCCTTAAATGAGATAAGCCGAACGGATTCCTGCGGGTAGTCGCTACCTATCAGCCCCGGCCCGGAAAATCCGGACATACAAGTCACTGTTATTGCGGCCATAATAATCGGATCGAAAAGTTTTTATATCTTTAAGGCGTAATCGAAACCGTTACCGAATGAAATAAACAGAGAAAAGTTTTATAATACATATTCAAAGCGTTAGCTTTTATTCTTGTTTTTCGAAACGTAGGAAATTTCAAAAACACCCAAGAGTAAAGCGTAAACGCTCACGTCCAACGACGTGGGCTTTACTGTTTGGGTGTAAAGGTTATCCTACGACCTCGAAAAACAAACAAGTTTAGTCCACGTTTTTTATGCCTGTACACGAAACATTCAGCCGATGGATCGACGATACGATCCGGCTGCAAGAACAACGCAAACGAACCGAACAGGCCGAGCGCCATCGACGGCTCCGGGCGTTCAACGCCTTTATCGACGAACTGGTTCCGCTCTATGAAGCCCACCGGGACGAGTTCTACAAAACCCGCATCGCCGGGTTTGTCGAAAAACATCCGTACCTGAACAACGCCGGAATACTGGACGTGATCGGGAAAGCCTGCCACGAAACCTATCACTCCAAATTACTGGAACACGCATGGGCATGCACGCCCGAAGGCCGTATGCGACTGGCCCGTTTTATCGGATCGCTGCCGGATATTCCCGACCGCGAACGATTCCTTGCGAACATTGCCCGCGACCGCTACGAGGTCGAAACGGAGCATGTCTGCCGTAGATGGAACAAAGATGCTTTCCATGACAAGCGGATCGACTTGCTGATTCGCGGGAACGGCTGGCAGATCGTCATCGAAAACAAAATTTATTCGGAGGTCGCAACGATCAAGCGGCATACCCAGTTAGATAATTACCGCCGGTATGTCGAAAAGACGATGCCGGACGATTACGACCGGACGCTCTTTATCCTGTTGAGCCACCGCGACAACAGCGCCTACTGCGGCGATTGCTGGCGCTATGCCGACTATTCGCATGTATTCAATTCCCTGATCGCCTCGCCGACCGATCCGATAATCGAGAATTATTTGGCAACGCTTTTCCGGCTTCTGTCTCCCGACTGGGAAACACCCGATTCGCAGCAGGGCCGGATGCTATCCTCCCTGAAACGATTTTACCGCAAAAACATTTTAAAACTACAATCCTATGAATAAGATCACACCGCTCGAAACCAAATGTCTGGCCAATATGCCCGTCGTGCTGGAAGCCATCGCAACGACCATCGACACGCTGTCGGAAATCCTGAATCCGCAGTACGACCGTATCGAAGAATGCTTAACGGAGTTTTTCGACAAACATAAAAGACTGAAATTCGATTTTGAAAATGGTAGAGAATTTCAGAGCAAATACATTTTTACAGATCGTTTCACACAATACAAAAAAGGAGCATTGCGCGATCTGACCACAGTGTTGGAATTGTATTATTGCATCCCTTTCGGGAAAAACGTTCGAAACGGCGTATCGTTTTCTGTGCAGTTCGGCTATACCGCCGATGAAACCCAGAATGTGGTCTATTTCGGATTGGGCGAAATGAACTCCGCGCAATACCTGACCGACGAATGGATCGAAAAGATCAAAATCGAATCCGCGGGCGATTGGGAGATTTATACGGAAGACGGCTATATCGAATTTCAGATAACGCCCGACGATCAATTGACGGACGAAAAGATCGCCCGTTGCGGAGAAGATTTCATAAACCGTATCCTGAAACCTTTATTGGAACAATTGCAATAAACCTTATTTTTTAACTTAAAAATCTATGAAAAAACTATTTTTAGCGATGCTTGTCGGCGCCGTGGTGCTGGTAGGTTGCAGTAAGGATGACGGCGGGAACGAGGGCGGCGACCCGCTGGTAACGAATGTAACGCTTCCCGCCGCGGGCACTTCGTTCGCTTCGGGCGAAACCGTCACGATCACGGGTAACGGATTCACCGCGTCCGACGCGATCCTGTTCCGGGTGCCGACCAAAGCGACCGCCCCGACGACAGACATCCGCGCTACGATTATCAAAGTGACGGCAACCGAACTGACGTTTGAAGTGCCCGAAGGACTGTCCGCCGGAGAAAATTCGGTGATCCTCAAACGAGGCGCCTCCGAAATGACGCTGGGTAAAATCTCTGTTAAGGAAAAAGAACCTGAACCCGATCCACTCGTTACTGATGTGGTTTTACCTCCGGCAACGACTCAGTTTGTCGCGGGTGATGCCGTTACAATTGAAGGAAAGGGTTTTGTACAGGAGGATCACATTTTGTTTCGGGTTTTAACTCCGGATAATAACACTTCATCCGCCATAGAAGCGACTGTTATCGAAGTGACGGCATCGAAATTGACGTTTACACTACCGGAAGGTTTATCTGTCGGAGAAAATGCCGTTATCCTGAAACGTGCCGAAAAGGAAATGAATCTGGGCAATATCAGCGTGAAAGAAAAAGAACCTGGGCCAGAACCGCAAACGGCTATCCTGTACGGTTTCGGGATCAAAGACAATCATACCGTAGTTTATCGAATCGACGCGGAGAACGGCGCGGTGACCGAAATCGCGGCGCTTCAGGATGGGGAATACCTCAGCGGCGCGGTGACGATCCCCGGCAGCGGCATGATCTTCGGCGTCGCCCGCGAGGAAGCGTGGGGAACCGGAGCGGTCTGTCGTTTCGATCCCGAGACGAAAACCTACGAGGTGTTGACGGAAACGATTCCCGATATTGAAATGCTCGGCGTTACGGAAGATAAACTTTACGCGCTTTGCGTCGGCACATCCGCCGTTGCCGCCGATACCGAAATTTCGCTGTCGGAAATCGACCCGCAGACCGGAGCGATCGACAAGGTAACGTTCGGAAAATTCCTACCTACGACCACACAGGATATAGGTTGGAGCGATTACGGAACGTTGGTATACGATCCGCAAAGCGACCGAATGCTGACTACTCCTCGTATTTACGACGGAGAGAATGAAGATTTTCACCTGTTGGCGTTTGATATGGCGACGCAGAAAGCGGTACTCGGCGAGCGGTTGGCTACGGATAACGTCGATTACCTGTTCCGAAAAGGCAACGACATTTGCGCCGTATACGAGCGTGTCGCGAATTACGGAACGGCAAACGAAAGCGCCGTAACCGATCTTTATACCGTCGATCCGACTGCTATGACGTTAGGGAATAAAATCGGCGGCGACATTGCCGACAGTTGGTTCGGCTGGAATTACGACGCGGCGACCGAACGCATGTACGGTCTCAGCGAGGAAGATTGGGAAACCAAAACCTATTCGGTCGGCGTTTACGACTGGAAGGCCGGAAGTTTCAACAAACTGTCCGAGAACGTACAAGTCCAAAGCATTGTTTTAGTGGAATAGTCCGAATCTGATACTCACACGAACGGAGGCCGAAAAGCCTCCGTTTTTGTTTGAAATTCCAATGTTCTGTAATTACAGTTATCAAACGTTAAATTACATAAAAAGGATCGATATTCTTATTACATCACGTGAACGCATGTATAAATCTAAATTTGGGATTATTATTATCTAACGCATTCAAAGTATGAGACCTAGTCATTGTTATTCGAATAAAAATCGCTAGATTTACAATCAATACTTTAAATGAACGTTTGCAATGAATGAATTAAATCTATCTAATTTATTAGATAATACATCGAATATTCCTGAAAATAGAAACTATTGGCTAGTGAGATCAATGGGTGGTGATTATTATGATGACTTCTATCAGAATAGATATGTGGCAATTGGATATGATGAAATTTCATTGAAAGAAGTCAAATTCGCTCATAGTTTTGGAGTCGATGCCTCTCCTAAACTCAAAGAGATTTTCGCCTCTAAACACCCAAAGAAAGAAACAAACAACGATGATAAACTAAATGCAAGTTATGCCGCAGCTCAACTTTTAAAATTTTGTTGTGAAATAAAAGAGGGTGATTTGGTAATTGTTCCGGGGAAATCTAATGAAAAAGTTATTGCAATAGGTATTGTAGATGGCAAAGTATATGAAGAAAAAGATTCTAATCTTTTGCAAAATTGTCCGTTTGTTAAAAGGATAAAAATTTCTTGGATCAAACAATATAATAGGAAACAACTCAATCCTCAACTTCAATTATTATTTAATTCTCGGCACATTGTTTCTAGTGCCAATAATTATTCCCAATTTATAGATAGTACAACCGGAAACTTCTACCGAAAGGGCAAGATGACATTCTTAGTTTTAAATGTTCAGACTAAGAAAGAGATTGCTGTAACAGACTTTCTTTTTGTTGGCGATTTATTATCTCTTGTTAAGGAATATTCCGACGAAAATAGCTTGGGTATTGATGTGGATGAAATCAATATGAAAGTGTGCGTTCAATCTCCCGGGGATATTATCATGTATGCTTTGTCTCCCGCAGGAATAAGCATATTGGGATTATTAATTCTTCTTCTCAATGGCGGAAAATTTTCTATTGAAAAATGGGGATTAGATATATCGACCAAAGGAATAATTCAACATATAAGTGAATTTCTTGACAAACGGAAAGATAGGCAAAGACAGAAGGCATTGATAAAGAAAATAGAAACCCTTAAAATAGAGAATCCTGAAGATTTGTGTAAAATTCTTGTTGAAATGAAAAATCCGCGAGAAAAATATTAATATTTCTCACTTGGACATGGAGGCGTAAAGTGGTTGCGAATCACAATAACAGTGAGCAAAGAAGAAATAAAAACTATGGCAATATGCCAAGGATCACAAAATAAACTCACAAGAAGCTGGAGTATCCCAAAAATAAATAGGAATGCTCCTATGTACGAAATTGCATTTCGAATCTTCTTACGCATAAACAAATATACAATTTTACCTAAAAATTGCAATACTTAATTTTGAAACAAAGTTCTGCTTTTGTCTATATGTAAAACGATTATTTATTTGTAAGTATTGTAATTCTTCTGCCGTAGACTCAATAAAATCCACTTGCTTCCGATAACCCGAAAGAAGGTCTGCTTTTGTGCGGTGCAGGAAATCGTCGATATTTGCGCGTTTCGTCCGCATGGTGCTGCAACTCCCGAAGTGAACCGCACAATCGGCTAATTCGCCCTCCAAAACGTCCGCAATCTCCGATAACGTCACGAAGTCGCGCCCGATCTGTATGCCGTTCGGTCGGCCATGAAAGGCAATGTACAGAATCCGGTAGTTCTTGTACCGCTTGAAGGTGAATTGCCGGAGGTATTCGAAAAACTCGTCTTTCGTGTTGCACTTGCGGTAGACGTATCTAATCCCGGCGGAGTAGTAGAGAATATCGAGGATCGAACGGATATTTTGCTTGCTTCGCGGGTTGGTGTTCCAGTTCCCTTCCAAGCAATATATGTATCGCGGCTTTCTCAAATCCGTATATCTTTGAATACGCTGTAATACCTCGGCAAATCTTCCTGCCGGATCACTTCGTCGTTATACACTTCGAGCATCTGAATACTCCGGTGGCGGCTGTATTTCGATACGGTTAATAATTCGCCCTTGTAGGACTTTATCAGCTTCGTGATAAAATAGTGACGGAAGCCGTGCGCGCTTCCGTCGATTTGTAAGGTATGGAACGTTCGTTTGATAATCTCCCGGACGGATTTCGTCGTGAGCCGTCCGCCCCGGCAATGGTTGCTGTCGCTCCGGAATAATGCGCCCTCGCGGAAACGATATAACCGCAGGTATTCCCGTAAGACTTTCACCGTCGAAGGATGCAAATACACGGGTTCTTTATCGTCCCGGCCTTTGCCGCGAATCAAAGCGACTTTATCCCGGAACGAAATATCTTCGACATTCAATCGGACAACTTCGATTTGCCGGAGGCCCTGAAACAAAAAGAGAGCGATTATCGCTCTCAGTCTTAGATTAGCTTTTGTCGGTTCCAATGCGGAACAGTACGACTGTAACTTTCCTATATCTTCATCGGTCAGGCCGTCTTTCTTGTGTAGCCTGTTTTGGGAAAATCCTTTTACGCCGTCGGTGATCTTCTGCGGGATCAGTTGTACCCGGTACAACCCGTCGAGGAATACCTTTGCCGAAATCAGGTATTTGTTTTTGGTCGATACGCTGAACGTCTCGCAACCTTGCAAATAACGCTTGTATTCCAAATAACTGTTACGATTCAGTCCGTGCGTATCGGTAAACCGTAAAAAGTGCCGTATTCGTACCGCATATTCCCGGCGGGTGGTTTCCGACATGTCCAACGTATCAAACACCTGTTTAATAACAACATCCCGCCGATTCGACGGCAATAACTCAACATGATTCATAACTCCGTTGCTGAAAATCGTATCCCGAAGTTACGAAATTAATTCTATATTTGCAAGTGTATTCGATTGATATACAGATAAATAGATTGTGCTGTGAAATTCTCAAAAGTTTTACCTATGTTTTACCTAAGAACAATAAAAAACGGTGTAACTTATTCAGCTACACCGTTTACGCAAATCGTTTTTGTGACTCCGACAGGATTCAAACCTGTAACCTCTTGATCCGTAGTCAAGTGCTCTATTCAGTTAAGCTACGGAGCCTTTCCCTTTTGCGAGTGCAAAGATAAGCAAAAAATTATTCCTTACAAATTTTTTCCTCAAGAACTTATGAAAACCCCGGAAATCGGGAACATTCATTTCAATACGGGGGAACGGACTCCCGCATTAATTCGCAGGGGCGGAGTTTTCGGAAGCGGCAGCGCTTTTTGAAGGCTGCGGCACCAGCAATTCCCCCAACTTCTGCAAAAGCGCGCTTC
>OOAO01001821.1_pt1 | contig 16237 bp, 15 predicted proteins | sample 1671821 | NCBI WGS metagenome assembly OOAO01 (sample SAMN06348196, study PRJEB24527) | human gut metagenome | biome: human gut; feature: ankylosing spondylitis patient; material: feces | host: Homo sapiens | place: China | collected 2015-10 | reverse complement strand
TCCGTCCCCGCACCCAGAGTCGCGCTTTGGGGTTGAACAGGGCGGCAAGCCGTATCGCGGCGTTTGTCAAATAGATGCCAGAGTTGTAGAGCAGCCGCATCGGTCGTTATTTGAGAATATCCCGCAGCCCTTTGCGGTTCAGTACGGCAATCGACGACGCTTCGGATCGGATCAGGTGTTTCTTTTCCAGTTCCATGAGTACGGTTTGCAGCGCGCTGCGCGTGGCGTCGAAATATTCGGCGATTTCGCGGAGCCGGATTCTTGGGAAGTGTGTTCCAGCAGGTAAGTGGCGACTTTCTCTTTCAGCGACCGGAACGACAGGAAAAAGATTTTTTTCGACCAGACGTTGGCGCGGTTCGAAATGATGTCGATAAAGTTCGACATAATCAGCACGTTGGCCTGCATCAATTCGAAAATATAGCCCCGGTGCAGCGTCATGATCGTTACGTCGCCGTCGGCGATCACGTCGATCGGCAGTTTGTTGTAACCGCCGAACAGGAAAGCGGGGGCGATCAACTGCGGAGCCTCGATCGGGTCTACCACGATCGTTTTGCCGCCCGAAACCATCTCTCCGTGCACCCGTCCTTTCAGGATGATCATCAGGCCCGAATAGGCGGTATCCCGGTGGGCGATGCAGTCTTTATCCTTGTATTCGGTCAGGGAGAATTCGCCCCTTTCACCGATCGTTTCCCTGATCTGTTCCGCCGTCAGACCTCTGAACAGCGGGCACTGAGCCAATATCGCATACATATCCTTCACAGATTTAAAAGGTTCTCTAATAACGCGTGAAGTTACTACTTTTTCTTCATTCCGCCAAGCGGTTTCGGCAGATCGGCGGTTACCAGCGCGGAACCATCGCGTTCGGAATGTAGCGCAGCCGGTGCGTGGAATCGGGCAGCAGGTCGACGGCGATTAAGTCGAACTGCGTATCCGCGTCGATCCGGTACAGGGCGACGTATTGCTGTGCGGCCCGGAACAGCGCGTTGAATTTTTTCCGGGTCATGGCCTCTTCGGGCGCGGTCAGTCCGTCCGCCTTCCGGGATTTCACTTCCACGATGTGCAACACGCCCTCTTTACGGGCGACAATGTCCAGCTCGTAACGGCCGCTGCGCCAGTTGCGGTGCAGCAGGTCGAAACCTTCCGAAAGGAGAAAGCGGGCGGCGATCTCCTCGCCGCGTTGTCCAATACGTATCGACGACATGCCGCGAAGTTACATCAGAAAACTCAGGTCTTCGTCCGGATGCACATCGAACGGCTGCGTCCCGCAACGGAAGATCCGCATCGGGCGGTTGCCGATCAACGACAGCCGGTCGCCTTCGACCCGCAACATGCACCCTTCGCGCAGTCCGGCGACGTAAGTTTCCGGATTCGCAGCGATGTATTCCAGAATGCGCTGTTCGCGGGTTTCGCCGGCATGACCGTCGGGATGGGCGTCCGTATAATGCGGATTGATCTGGAATTTGACCAGTCCGGCGGCGATGAACGACGCCGGTTCGACGATCGGCATGTCGTTCGTGGTGCAGATTGTCGGACAGGCCACGTTGCTGCCGGCGCTCCATCCGATATAGGGCATACCGTCGAAGGCCCGTTCGCGGATTGCCTGCACGAGGCCCTGTTGCTGCATGGCCCGGATCAGCACGAACGTGTTACCGCCGCCGACGACGACCGCTTCGGCCGCACGCACGGCGCGGGCCGGGTTGCTTTCGCGGTGTACGGAACGCACCTCGACGCCCAGTTCCGAAAATCGTGCCTGTACTTTGCTCTGGTAGTCGTCGTAAGAGAACGTAACGGCGGCGTAAGGGATGAACAGCACTTCCCGGACAGGGCCCAGGAACTCCCGGATCTGTCCGACCGGATATTCGAGAAACCCTTCGCCGGCATTGGTCGAATTACTGATAAGCAGTAGACGCATGATATACTGTGTTTTACGAGACGCCTTTACAATCGGGCGATCTCTTTTTCTATTTCTGCCGGAAAGTGCTCGTATTCCAGCGCGTGGACTTTGGCCGCTACCGTCTCCGGCGTATCGGTTTCGGTTACCGGCACGCGGTACTGAGCCAGGATGTCGCCGCTGTCGTAGCGCTCGTTGACGCGGTGGATCGTGATTCCTGTTTCCCGGTCTCCGGCCTCCACGACCGCGCGGTGCACCCGGTCTCCGTACATACCCTTGCCGCCGTGGCGCGGCAGCAGGGCCGGATGGATGTTCACGATCCGGTTCGGGTAAGCGGTCAGCAGGTTTTCGGGTACCAGCCACAAGAATCCGGCCAATACGACGTAATCGATCTGCCGCCGGCGCATCAGCACGACGATCCGGTCGCTATTATAGAAGGTGTCCCGGTCGAATACGACCGATTCGATCTGCAGTTTCTCGGCGCGGCGGAGCACTTTGGCATCCGGTCTGTTGGTCAATATCAGTTCGACGCGGGCCGTATTTCCGGCGGCGAAGTAGCCGGCGATGTTTTCCGCGTTGGAACCCGACCCGGATGCGAAAATGGCTATTTTCTTCATTTTTAGATTTTTATGCGATAGTTAACGTGTCGTATCCGTAAAAAAAAGAAAGAATTATCAAAAATAATCGAAAAAGTGTTACTTTTGCAAAAATTTGGCTTTGAAATATAAAGTTATTTTTGGAATAAACACAATTGTTAAACTTAAACTAATTTGATTATGTCAGACGTTTCATCAAAAGTGGTTGAGATCATCGTTGACAAGCTCGGCGTTGATGCTGCTGAAGTTGTTCCCGCCGCAAGCTTTACCAACGACCTGGGCGCGGATTCGCTGGACACCGTGGAATTGATCATGGAATTCGAAAAGGAATTCGAGATTTCGATTCCGGACGAAGATGCTGAAAAGATCACCACCGTAGGTGATGCTATTAACTACATTTCTGCCAAGAAATAATTAAGAGCCTTTGAGACAGGGCGTTTGTCAAACGAATTTGTTGTATTTTATGAAACAGAGAAGAGTTGTGATTACGGGGATAGGTACCATTAACCCCTTAGGTAACAGCATTGAGGAGTACTTCACTAATCTTGAAAAAGGTGTAAGCGGAGCAGGACCTATTACTCATTTTGACCCTTCTAACTTCAAGACAAAATTTGCCTGCGAACTCAAAGGTTACGAACCGAATAACTTCTTCGATCGCAAGGAGGTGCGTAAATACGACCTCTATTCGCAGTATGCGTTGATCGCCGCCGAACAGGCGGTGCAGGACTCGGGGATCGAGCCCGAAAAGCTCGACCTCGAACGCGTGGGAGTTATCTGGGGATCGGGTATAGGTGGATTGGAAACATTCTACCAAGAGGTAAAGAGCTATGTCGAGGGAGGTTTCATTCCGCGATATAGCCCTTTCTTCATACCTAAGATGATTGCGGATCTGGCTGCCGGCCACATTTCGATGAAATACGGTTTCCGGGGCCCGAACTATTGTACGGTTTCGGCCTGCGCTTCGTCGAACCATGCGATGATCGATTCGTTGAATTACATTCGCTGGGGCAAGGCGGACATGATTCTCACGGGAGGTTCCGAGGCCGCGATCAACCCTCCGGGAGTCGGAGGTTTCAATTCGATGCAGGCCCTCTCGACCCGCAACGACGACCCGCAGAAAGCTTCGCGGCCGTTCGATGCCGATCGCGACGGGTTCGTGATCGGAGAAGGCGCCGGAGCGTTGCTGCTCGAAGAGTACGAGCATGCCGTTGCCCGCGGGGCCAAAATCTATGCCGAGGTAGCCGGCGGCGGCATGAGCGCCGATGCTTACCACCTGACCGCTCCCGATCCGGAAGGGAAAGGCGCGAAAAAGTCCATGCTCGACGCCGTTGCGGATGCGGGGCTGAAAGTTGAGGACATCGATTACGTGAATGTGCACGGAACGTCCACTCCGGTAGGCGACATAGCCGAGATCAAAGGATTGTTCGCCGCGTTCGGAGACCACATTTACAACCTGAACATCAGCTCCACGAAGTCGATGACCGGGCACCTGCTGGGCGCCGCCGGTTCGATCGAAGCGCTGGCTTGCGTGATGGCCCTGACCAAAGGGATCGTGCCTCCGACGATCAACAACGAAAACCTCGATCCGAATATCGATCCGAAGCTCAACCTGACGCTCAACGTCGCCCAGAAACGCGATGTGAAGTGCGCGCTGAGCAACACGTTCGGTTTCGGCGGACACAACTCGACGGTCGTACTCAAAAAGATGTAATGTTTGGAACGATACAGTCTTATTTCAGGCTGCGTTACGGCAGGGATAAGGCGTATTATCGAATGCTGAAAACTATTTTCGGGCTTCGTCCGAATAATATAGAACTCTATAAGCTGGCCTTGATTCACAGGTCAGCTTCCTTGTTTCTGGACGACGGGGCCCCGATCAATAACGAACGGCTCGAATTCCTCGGCGACGCGGTGATCGAGTCGATCGTATCGGATTTCCTGTTCATCGAGTTTCCCGAGGCGGATGAGGGGTTTCTGTCCCGGTTGCGTTCGCGGATCGTCCGGCGTTCGTCGCTGAACCGGCTGGCGATCGAGATCGGGCTCGACCGGTACGTGATCGCCCAGGGCGGCAACGGCTTTGCCCAGAAACACCTGTACGGGGATACGCTCGAAGCAATGATGGGAGCGGTTTACCTCGACAAGGGATACGATTTTTCGAACCGGCTTTTTATCAACGGGATTCTGCGGAAATACGTCGATCTGGACGATATGTCCGAGCAGGAGACCGATTTTAAGAGCCGTTTGATCGAATGGAGTCAGAAAAACCGGAAACGCTTGCAGTTCGATTCGGCGCCCAGCGCGTCGTATACGGCCAAATCGCCTCATTTTCGGACGACCGTTTTGGTGGACGGCCGACCGTCCGGCGACGGGGAGGGAGACAGTAAAAAGGAGTCTGAACAGCGGGCGTGTCAGGAGGCGATCCGTCGGCTGGAACGGCTGGGGGAATCGGTGCTTTCCGAGGCAGCCGGAGGTTCGGACGGCGAATGACGTTATAAACGGAATGATGCGGGATATTTCATCGGTTACGGACAAACAGGTGCGCGAAAAACTGGTTGCGCAAGGACCGTCTGCGCTGTCGGATGCCGAATTGCTGAGCATTCTGCTTCGGGACGGCGATGCCGGGGATTCGGCCGTCGGGCTGGCGGAGCGATTGCTGGCGCACTTCGGCGGAAGCCTTGCCCGGATGGAACGTTGCGATTTGCCGGCCCTGCGCATGGTGGGAGGGCTCGGTATCCGCAGAGCCGCCACGGTTGCCGCCGCGCTGGAACTGGGGCGCAGGCTTCGGATCGAAGAGGGACAACAGATCGATTCGGTGCGTACCGATCAGGATATCGTCGCGATGTTCCAGCCGCAGCTCGGCGCGTTGCCTTACGAAGAGTTCTGGGCGGTTTATCTCAATGCTTCGAACCGGGTGATCGACCGGATGCGGGTCAGCCAGGGGGGCGTTTCTGCTACCGTCGTGGATCACCGGCTGATCGTCAAGCGGGCCGTCGAAAAACTGGCGAATGCGCTGGTACTGGTGCACAATCATCCGTCGGGAAACGAACTGCCGAGCGACGAAGACAAAGCCCTGACCGGTCGGGTCGATCTGGCGGCTTCGCTGTTCGACATTACGCTGCTCGATCATATCATCGTTACGGCGGGGCCTTGTTACAGTTTCCGCAGTCACGGCTTTTTCGATAAACGGCCGTAGGAGTCCGGTGCGCAACGCATGTTTTTATTTACGGAAGAGCGGTGCGCTTTTGATCGAAATTCATTTACTTTGCATTTCCAAACGGCAGAAAAATGGCACTTATTTTATGTATAGAAGCGGGGACGGACGTAGGTTCGGTGGCGCTGGCCAAAAACGGCGAATTGCTTTCGCTGCTTGAGAATCTCGAAGGAAGACAGCATGCGCAGAACCTGGCCGTTTACGTGCAGGAAGTATTGCAGGAACATGACCTGGATGCGGGAGATCTGGATGCGGTGGCGGTCGGCAAGGGGCCGGGTTCGTATACGGGGCTGCGGATCGCCGTCTCGCTGGCTAAGGGAATCTGTTACGGCGCCGGGATTCCGCTGATCGCCGTGAACAGCCTCGAGGCGCTGGTTCACGTTGCTCTGGAAGATTTCGATGCGGGGATTCTCGGCGTGGACGATATGCGGAACATGAAGTTGCTGCCGATGATCGACGCCCGCCGGATGGAGGTATACTGCCAGTTGTTCGATGCGGCGGCGAAGCCGCTCTCGGAAGTGACGGCGCATATCGTCACGCCCGAAAGTTTTCTGGAACAACGTACCGAAAAGGGCGGATTGCTGGTGTTCGGGAATGGCGCGGCGAAGAGCCGGGAGCTGTTTACCGAGCCGGGCGTACATTTTGCGGAGGTCACTCCTTCGGCTCGCGGACTGGTCAAACCGGCTTTCAAGGCCTTTGCGGCGAAGAAATTCGAAGATACGGCCTACTTCGAACCATTTTATCTGAAAAATTTTGTCGTAAATTGTTCGTCAAAAAAAATATTTTGATTACATTTGCACCGTAAAAATAATCATTGACCCATGGTGTAATGGTAACACTGCAGATTCTGGTTCTGCCTTTCTTGGTTCGAATCCAGGTGGGTCAACAGAAAGGAAGCTCTTTTCAGGGCTTCCTTTTTTTGTACCTGGGTGGAATCAGGATTTTTCTCGTGTCCGTAAAAGGCCGCAGGGATCGCTGTAAACGATCCCTGCGGTTCCCCGAAAAAGGTTAAGTTTGGGTTAAGTGAAGTTGGGTTTATTTCGTTTCGACCAGGAATACCGATTGCGAAGGCTCCACGCGGAGTCTTACCAGGCTGACCCGGTCTTTTCCTTTTTTGGCGTATTCCGGCTGTAAAGCGGTGACTTCGCCGGTATGCGGATTCCAGAGTTCGTAGCGTTTTTTGCCGCGCAGCGCGACGGCGGAATCGAACGCTTTCCCGTTGAGGTTCGCAAAATAATAAATGTCTTTTCCGGCGCGCTCTTTATGGATGTAGCGCATCGGTACGATGCCTTCGGGAAATTCCACGTCGAACGTTTCCGACGGACGGGCCAGCGCGTTGCGCAATGCATCGGCACCGGGCTTGGCGAGGAAAACGACGCGGCCTCCCGCCGGATTCGTATGGGGCTCGCCGCTGCTGCGCAGCTTTTCCGGCAGCAGTTTGTCCATCAGGGCTACGACCTGCGCGTCTGCATTCGGCTCGGTCGACTTGACCGGCAATTGCGTTGTGAAGATCACCTGGCCGCCGGCTTCGAAGAAGGTCAATATTTTGGCTAGATTCGCGACGCTGATCGTCTTCGACGACGGAACGATCAGCGTGCGGAACGTGTTGTATTGTTTCGTGTTGGCCAGTGTCAGACCGTTCTTGTCGACTCGGCAGGCGTCCTGCAGCACTTCCGGGTGCAGAAACTGGAAATCGCGGCCGAGTTCGTTGGTCAGCCGCTGGCTGATCTGCACGTAATCCATGTCGGGGATCTTCACGCCTCCCGCGTAAGCTCCCAGCGGTCCGTCGAAGTAGTGCTCCCCCTGCATCGTTTCGATCGGATACAGCATCGCGACGTCGGTGACGAAGCGGTCGTCGTTGCGCAGCAGCATGTTCAGCCGCGCCAGGAAAGTGTTGAATTCGTACAGTCCCTGGTTGTACAGCCTGTTTCGGTGGGACAGCTCGGGCTCGAACGTAACGTCCCGGTCGTTGAACCATACCGCGTGCGGGATCAGCATGTTGATCCCCTTTGAGTATTGATCCATCGCTACGTTGTAGAGGGTGTCCCACGGGATGTTACCCATCGCTCCGTAGGTTTCCGACATGACCAGCGAATGATCCCAGTTGTAGGCCGCCGAGCTGACTATTTTGTAGAATTTCTCGGCCGGCCGGTCGCCTCCGATTTTGTCGATTCCCGGAACATCCTGGTATTTGAAGCATTTCATCAGGTCGGCGGAAGTTCCGACCGGGTTTTCGATCTCTTCGTTATCCTGATGTCCGGTCGCAACGATGCCGTGCGCTTTGCTCCACTCGCTGACCGCTTTCGGATAAGCCGCTGCGTAAAGCTCGGCCCGCAGACCGAACAGGGCGTTCCGCGCGGCCTGCGTTTCCGGGCCGATGTCGTACCAGAGTGCCGGATAGTACAGCGCCGGGCTGGAGCCGTATTTTTTTATGTAGGTCTCGTTGAATGTCGGCGTCCAGCAACGGGCCTGCGCGCGGTACAGCGTCGGTTCGTCGAAAAAGGTCGAAGTGATCGTCTTTCCGAAATATTCGGGCATCCGTTTGTAGTAAGCCTCGTGCGTCATCGAAATGTAGGCTTTGGCCGCCTCTTCGCTCAGATAATCCATGTTCGGATCGTCGTCCGCGACGCAGACGAACTGCATGATTTTCCAGTTCCCTTCGGGTACTTTCCAGACGATGGTTTCCTCGGTGATGTTGCCTGACAGGTCGATCCGTTCTTTCGTGTCGGCGTTCATGGCCACGGCGGCCATCCGTTGACCCGTTTTACTGACCGGGCTGACGTAGGTGGCCCCGCCCCGGGTTTCTTCTTCGATTTTGTCGAGCCGCTTCATCGTGAGGTTCGGGAAGCGGTTCCGAAACCGGGGAACTCCGTCCGCGTTGATCGCTCCGCCGCTGCCGCTCGGGAATCCGTATTCGTCGTACAGCGAGAGGGTCAGCCCCAGTTCGGCGGCCTTTTCGACGGCGTATTTATAACGTTCGAAATACTCTTCGGTCAGGTACTTGGGCGTCAGATTGGGGCCGAACGGCAAAATCGCCAATCCTCCGTAGCCGCATTTTTCCAGAAAGCCGGGCATTTGGGCGTCGATACCTTCTTTGGTAATGTCGGTATTGTTCCAGAACCACAGCGGATCGGGACGGAATTTCGTAGGGGGAGTTTTGAATTCGGACGGCTCCTGCGCCACGGCCGTAACGCAAAAAAACAGACACAATAGGCTCAGACGAAAGGTTCTCATAAGATCGTATTTTTAGGATAATGCAAAATAAACGGATAAAAACGGGTCGAAGGTGCTATTTTTGACATTATAAGTCGATTTTTTGTTTTCGAAAAAGCAAACTTTCAATCGCGCGCGGTGTCAAAACTATCGTTTTTTAACGGGACTGGTAAAATGGTCGTGAAAAATAATGTTTGAAATTGTAAAAATAAACTCGGAAAAAATTTTTTATTTATGACTGAATTATTATCTTTGTTACGTATCTACACGCGTTTTACAGCCAGTTATCTATAAATTAAGGTGTAGAGGACTGGAAAATAGGATGGGTGAAGTGCGTCTTCCGGTGAAGAAGAGGCGATGGAGAAAGCGGGGCGGAAGACGAATATTTTCCTTGGCGATTTTGGAAACCCGTGGGATTACGTGTTGGCCGCGAGGGATATGCGGCATTTGGTGAACGGAACGGAATAACCGGAAAACTATTGACTTAACGATTAACGCGACTCTATGAATAAACCTCGACCTTGGCTGTATTGGGCGGTATTGTCGGTTTTGTGTCTGCTGGGCGTGTCCTGCTGTAAACAACAGCAAAAGGACCCGTTTCGGTACAAGGTCGCGATCATCGGCAACCCGTCGAATCCCGACATCCGGTACGACGAGTCCCAGATGCAGGCCCTCAAGGATTTGGGGTATAATACGTTGCAGTTGAACATTGCCTGGGGAGCCCGTCCGGCCGACGAACCGCTGAATCTGGAGGATATCCTTTATGTCGACGGAATCGGCAGCCGGAAAAAAGCCGATCAGCGTTTGCAGACTATCAAAGAACGGGCTCGGATCGCCAAAAAATGGGGATTCCGGACGTTGTTCCATTTCGGCGCCCCGAGAGTCGATTCGCTGTATAAGATCCTGACGCCGGATCTGATCGACATCGCCACCGAAAAAAACAGCATTCAGAAAAAAGAGATCGTCGACAAATACGTTTCGTTGTTGAAAAGGCTGAAGCAAGAGGTTCCCGAGTTGGACGATATCGAAGTTTATACGTTCGATCAAGACGCATGGGTCGCCAACGAGTTCGGAAACGGCCCGACCGACCGGGATATCCCGTTGCACGAACGTATTCCCGCCTTTCTACAAGCTTTGACCGGAGCCTGGGCCGAAGTGAGTCCGGACGGGATGGTCTGGTGGGAACCGTGGGAAATTTCCGCGGGACAGATCTATGCCTGCATTCCGTCGCTTCCGACTCGGAACTTCGGGATGTTTCTGCATTCCAACATAGCGGAAGTACAACTGAGCCGGCCGGTGGATGTCTGGTTTAAAAATACGGTGCAGCTTTGCGCCGAACGCGGCATTCCGGTAGTCGGTGAAATTTTTATGGCCAGCGCTAACGAGGAGTTGCAGCCGCTGACGCATATCGCCGCGCCGCGTCTGGTCGCCGAAGAGTTGGATGCCGTGGGAAATGTCCCGAATATCCAGGGCGTAAAAGAGTATTTCGGACTTACTCCCGACCGTTACGATCCGAATCAGTTGATGGCCGGGATCAAACTGCATGACCTGGCTGTGCCGAACGAACAGGCGTTGGCGGAGTTGGCCGAGCCGTTCGGAACGGCTGCCGCGGATGTGCTTTCCGCTTGGGAAGCCAGCGCGACGGGACTTGCCGTGTTCCCGTGGGACGCTACATGGCGTTTCCGGTTGTTGACCGAGAATCCGGCCGGGATCGAAGTGTACCATCGCTGGGACATCGCCCATATCGAAGGGGCCGTAGCTCCTTCTCCGAGTTGGAAATCGACGCGCCGGAGTTTGTTTATGACCACCGAGAGCGAATCGCTCGACCCGTGGTTCTTCGAAGATATCGAACTGCGCTGTGCGACGAGTTCCGAAAAATTGCTGGCGGCGGCCGATCTTTACCGGAAAGCGCAACAGCAGGTGAACGACGAACCTTACGCCGCTTATTTGGCGGAAAATGTAAAGGATATCGAAGTGCTCGAACAGATGATTACTGCTATCCGGTGCTACTGCCGCGAAGCGAATCTGGCTCACCTGATGCGCAAGCATGTCGTCGAAGGGAATCCTATTCCGCAGGCTTTGATTGATCGTTTCGAGGCGATTATGCAGGTGGATATCGCCAATCAGGCGAAAGGGTTCGCCGAAAACCGGTCGGGCAATACGCCGGCCGCGGAAATGCTCGAACTTTTCCGGAAAGACCCGGCCGGATGGGTTACGGCTAACTTACATTACCGATAACGAAAACGAAAACGAATACTAAAAATTACAAATTTAAATGTTCATTAATCAGTTTTAATTATGAAAAAGTTAACTTACATTGCACAGTTGTCGGCGGTTGCGCTGCTGCTGGTACAGATGAGTAGCTGTGATAGTATGCCCGATCCGAGTCCGATCTCGGATAAGTATGCCCGTCCGGAAGAGGTGGTCGAAACGGGGATACCTGTCGTTACCGATGGCGGGGCGGTAATCTACTCTCCTACGAACGACAATTTCCGTTATGCGGCTTCGATGATCGCAAATTCGGACGGTACGATGAGCGCATGGTATTCCACTCCAGGGGGACTGAACGGAAGCATGCCGGCGCGTACGAAACTGAATGGCAGCGGCGACGGCGGCGGCGCTAAAGGTTGGCATGGCGAAGGGGGCAACGGAGCGATTTACTATATGTTCGATCAGTCGTTTTACGGTTGGGCGGTACACTGCCCGAACTGGGACAATCCGAATTCGTCGATGCGTTTCTCTCTTTACAACTGGGATACGAATTACCAGACGACCCTGGCCGGTACGCCGATCGCAACCTACGAATTCGTGCATTACGACCAGGCCGGCGAAGCCGGTTGGCTGGAACTCAACGCCGATAACGGAGGTTATACCGAAGCGACCGGAAATCTTAAATTCCCGATGGGAGCTTATCTGCTGTATATGGAGAGAACCGAAGGTACTCCGGGCGCCTGGGGCGGAGCCACGGCTAATGGCATGATCTGCTGGGTGAACGGAAGCGAAACGTCCGGTGTTCAGGGGCATGAAAACTCTGTTCAGTATACGGCTCCCGGCGACGTCGGATATTCGTCTCAGATTCGTTATTACAGCGCACCTACCGCTTCGATCAATGCCGTATGGTCTGAAGACGAAGTGATTGCGGTAGCTCCGACCAAGGATAAAGCGGATAAATACTATGCCAAGGATCCGTCGGTCGTGAAAGTCGGGAATTACTATTACATGGCCTATACCGGATCGACTACGTTGGACGAAGGTCTGGATAACAACGTGTTTGTTGCCCGGAGTGCGACGATCAACGGAAAAAACTGGGAAAAATGGAACGGTTCGTCATGGGGAGGAGATCCTGCGCCTGCGGTCGATGCCGAGCTTTCGGCAACCGAAACGTTCTTCGGAGCCGGAGAACCGAGCCTGGTCGTGAAGGGAGATCAGATCTATCTGTACTACACGTACAGCGACAATGAACAGGGAATTTACAACGTTCGGCTGATGACGGCTGCCGCCAGCGATCCGAACTGGCCGGCATCCATGACCGATCAGGGCGAAGTGATCGACCGCACGGCTTTCAAAGGTCTGAACGTTGATGGTTGCAGCGTAAGATATATCGAAGATCAGGATTGTTTTCAAGCCGTACACGGCGTGAATATCGCGGATGTGAACAGTTATTCGGTCGTATGGGTTTCGAAAGACGGCGTCTCCGGATGGGAACAGAAAGGCCTGCTTTCGAACAACATTCGCGTACGCGCCAAATATGCCCGTTTCATCTGCAACGAGCAGAGCCATATTACGTCGACGACTCCCCGCCTGATGATTTATCAGAACGGCGGACAGTATTCCAAGACGGCATGGCCGACCAGGATGGTGCCTTATTCTTTCGTGGAATAAAACCTGACGGTATTATAGCGGGGGGCAATTAATGGAGTGCACCGGTTGCTCCCCGTTTTTCAAAGGAAATTTGAATTTTTAACAAATAACTGTTTTATTATAATACCTAAAAACTATGAGAAAATTGTTCTATTTGATAGCTTGTCTATCACTTACCGGTCTCTTGGGTGCATGCAACGATGACAAGGAGAATGGTGACGGCGGCGAGCTTTCTTTCAAGTTTCCTCTGACTGAGTACGAATCAGCGAAAATCGGAGGGAAGAAAGTAATCGGTTTTTCGACCGTGGGAGATTGGACTGCTGAAGTGAAATACAAAGTGGCTCCTGCAACCGAGGACGACGAATGGCTGGAGATTTCTCCGAAAAGCGGGAATGCGGGCCATTGGTTCCTGACGCTCAACCTTAACGAGAATCCGGATTACGACGACCGCGAAGCCGAGGTAGTTATCACTTCGGGAGGAGAAACCAAAACGTTGAAAGTTACCCAGCTTTCTACGTCGGCGATGTTCTTGCCGCAAACCACTTATAATGTGGGCGAAAGCGGCGGACCGGTGGCTCTTACCGTACAGACGAACCGCCCGTTCAGCGTTGAGGCGGACGACGCTTGCAAGGATTGGATCATTGTGCCGGATTCCAAAGCGGTGATGAAAGATTCGGTCTTTACCGTAACGGTTCTGTCCAATCCTGCGTTGGATGCCCGTACGGGGTATGTGTATGTGACGGAAATCGTTGCCGATGAGAAGGAAGAGACCTTAACTCGCCGGATCGAAATCGTACAGAGAGGCGATTTCGGTTATTTCATCATGCGTGGATCGAGCTCGGATCTGACGGCTCCGAGTGTCGTGCAGACGGGCGAAAATGCATTCAATGCATTCTACCTGTTTAAGCAATACAGCGCTAACAGGGAAGAAATGCATGTGTGGAACGGAGATGCTCAAGGCCCTATTGATTTGTCTGCAAATGGAGAATTCGGGGTACGTTTCGTAGCTGCCGGACCATTTACCGACATGCAGGTGTCTTGTTGTACTTGGTCGCAACAGCATGGAGACGGAGTAATGACCGCTTCTTTGTATGTTTGGGATACGGATTATGCTACTACTGTTAAACGCAACCCCGTGAATCAGAAAAAAGATCTTTCATACGGGGATAATAGTTGGCCTAGTTTGTTGAATGCGGATCAAGGTAATACTTATCCTGCAGGAGAATATCTGGTTGTAATGCAATCGACGAAGCAAAGTTCGGGAGTTTGGTCTGCTTCCGCAGGAGCTAAAGACGGTTTCCAGGGATTCTTGGCAGGCCAAGCCGTATCGTCCAATTGCCCGAAGGTACGCATCTATTATGTCAGCGGCAGTAAGACAGGTGCGGCTTACCGTGAAACTAAGGATGGCGGTGTTACCTGGAGAGATCAGAGTTATGTGTTCTCTTTGAATGAAAGTTGGCTCGAAAAATGTTCTCCGACGGATTTGCGTGTGGTAAAATGTGACGGTTACTATTATGCGGCTTTTGCGGATGGTGGCAACGTTAAGTTAGCACGTACTGCGAATATTAAAGACTCTTGGGCTAAATGGGACGGCTCTGCTTGGGGAGATGGAGATTACGCTTCCGTGGTTGCGAGCGAGGTTCCTGTATCTGTGGTTGAGAATAACGGTCAGATTTATTTGTATACCATGAAGGGGAATAAGTTGGTCGTTCGTACGGCTGCCTCCGGAGACAACTGGCCCGCTGCGTTGAGCGCAAGCGCCGATGCCTGGACATTCGACAGCAATACGGATGTGGACGTGAAGTTTGTCAATGGGCAGTTCACGGCAACCTATGTCAAGAGCAATCAAACCTGTGTACTGCTGTCGGACGACGGTACGACCTTTACCGATGGCGGAGTAGCTTATGCAAGAATGTTCGACGGTAGTAAATCCGCACGCTACGCATCGGGTGTTACCGGCGAGACGCAGTACATGTCTTATGTATGTACTCAGGGATGGTACTTTAAGATTATCAGCAATGATTAATCGAAAAGTCATTTAGGTTAGTAGTTTTTTGGCGAAGCCGGATCAAATGATCCGGCTTCGCTTTTTTATTACGGTATTTTACGGTCGGTTCCGGATTTTTCGAAAGGAGCGTCAGGGATGGATCGGAATCGTTTCATCCTGTCGGATTCGGATAATCGAGGTAAAACTCCGAAAATATTTGTTATTTTTGTAATATAAATTTAATAAAATGAAAAAAAATTTAATTGCTTTTTTGATCGTGTTCGTTTCCGTCGCCTGTTGGCAATGCGGCGACAAAGGAGAAGACGATCCTGCGCCGGATCCGAAAATCGAAATTACCGGTTCCCCGGAGGTGAATTTACCGGCGGCCGGAGGGAACGGGGTTATCTCTTTTACCACCAATGTGGCATGGAGCGCGAAAGTAAACGACACGAAAGCTTCCTCCTGGTGCAGTATATCGCCCGAGTCGGGGAAAGCAGGCGATGTGAAAATAACCGTTACGGCAAAAAAAGATTATGAATTGTACGACGACTTTTCAGCGGAAGTCGTCATTACGGCGGGAACCGCGAGCGAGACCGTTACGGTGACGCGCGGACAGAAAGATGCGCTGATTCTGACGCAGGATTTTTATACGGTTCCGTCTGCCGGCGAAACGATCGACGTGGAACTTCAACAGAACGTCGATTACGAAGTGCAGATCCCCGATACCGTTCAATGGATCACCCGGGTCGGATCGAAAGGCCTGTCGACCGACGTGCTGCATCTGAAAGTCGATCCTTTCGACAAGACCGACGCCATTCGGTACGCTTTCGTCCTCGTCAAAGACAAAAACAGCGATCTGAGCGCGAAAATTACCGTAAAGCAAGGAGCGAAATATATTCCCACCATTTCCGACGGATGGGATATTTATAAGGCCGGCACTTACCGTTACGGGCCGTCGATCATGATTCATGACGACGGTTCGATCGATGCGTGGTTTGCCGCATCCGGCGGTCAGTACGGCGATTGGAATTACCTGTTCAATCAGAGCGGAACGCATGAGGCGCAAGGTATTACCGGCAATAATACGGTCGGACAGAAGTTTACCGCAAAGACTCCGTTCTGGAGTATCAGCGTAACCAGCCCGAATTGGAACGGGCAGCCCTGCGGCTTTACTTTTAATTTGTACAAGTGGAACGATGCGAGCATGAGTTACAGCCAGGTCGTTCAACAGACGCCGGTAGCGACTGCGACGTTCAAGGATTACGCGGACGGGGAAAAGATCGGGGTGACCAACGACGATAAGTTTCCGGCCGGGACTTATTTGTGGGAGCTGTCCAAAGGGCTGACCGAGCAATCGGGCGTTTGGCTGGCTACCGGAAGCGTTTCGGGCGTTACCAGTTACAAAAACGGGCAGGTCGTGAGCGGCCGGAACTGGCAGGCGCAGTACAGCGTGGACAAAACGAGCGGGTATAATTTTT
>OOAO01001812.1_pt1 | contig 16357 bp, 14 predicted proteins | sample 1671821 | NCBI WGS metagenome assembly OOAO01 (sample SAMN06348196, study PRJEB24527) | human gut metagenome | biome: human gut; feature: ankylosing spondylitis patient; material: feces | host: Homo sapiens | place: China | collected 2015-10 | reverse complement strand
ATCAGGCTTCCTTTCCAATTCCGGACAAAACGGCAGGGGAACGGGACGTACCGGGATACCCTTTCCCCTTTTTTGAACCTACTACCTTTTCATCATAGCCCGAACCGTTTACCCTCTAACCTGATAATTAATGAAAACGGCGACGGCCCAAGCCGGACGGAGCGATCCGACCGGCTTTTTTATTTACCGCTACATGATTCTGTAACTATATCGGGCCACAGTGAACGAAAAATAATCACAAAAAAATCAGACTTCACAGAAAATGCGGACAGATTGCAGATACGAAAGGTAAAAAAGAAAAATGATTAGTTAAAGATTAGCGTTGTTGTTCCGATTCATATATGGACATAAATGTTTCTATGTTTTTTTCTTTCCTTCTTAATGTTGGAACACGTTCTATTTCTTTTTGTAACTTTTCGTAAACTAGTTTTTTATCAAACAACTTACAGAATGGTTCGTAGTATTTAGATTCGCCATTGTAAATTAATGTATTAATTAATTTTGCGATATTGAAATCATCTTTGGGGATATGTCGACGTATAAAATCTTGATATTCCTGTTGGTTTGCTTTTTGCCACACGGGAAATAATTCGAGTATGCAGATTTGCCCTAAATCAAATAAAGCGGTTTCAGATTTTTCTTTAATGAATCGTTTTATAGCAACCATGACAATTTCGTTTAATCTGTCTTCGTTTCCATAACCGGCAAATCCTTTTCTTAAAAATTCGACAACAACAAACAGACTAAATAAAGCTGGAGAATATTTAGTGATTTCCTGTAAAGTCGTAAGGATCGTATCGAAGTCTTTGATAGGCGAACCTTCGTTGTCATAATTATTTATATGGATATTGAGCGTGTCTACAATAAAAAGCTCCCATTGTTTGGCATGATCTGTTTCCGTGAATCTAGTACGGGAGCTATTGCTTTTTAATAATGATAAAGCAACACATAGTTTGCCGATATTTTCTTTTTGTAAAGTTCTTTTATAGAGAATCAATTGTAATACACGGGTAAATTCATCTATGGAATACTTCTGGATATAGTAATCGAACGTACTATTTAGGCGCTTTGCATCAATTGATGTTTTGATTTCGTTGGTTAAAACATCAATATTGTCTTCAGAAATAATGTTCGAAGGAGTGTCGTATATAAAATACTTTTCAAAATATCTTTCAGAACATAATCTTTTGGATGAGTCATATTCTAATGTAGGAACTGTGGAAGAATAAAAATATGAAGGAAGAATTTTCCCAAGTAGATAATGTAACTCATATTGGTAATGATGCGGAGTATTTATTGTTAACATTTCTATGAAATCCTGTTTTTCTTTCTCTGCGGCCTCTTTTCTTTCTTGATCAGAAGCAAAGCGAACTAACATATAGACACCATCAGGCATTTGACCTAAAATTCTTGCTTTGTTGTTTCGTATTGTTTTATATGCTTCGGGACTGACAATTTTTAGCGCTTCTAATAAGCATAAATCCGAGATGTTAACTTCGGTATATAGTAGTGGCAACGAGAATGACAAGACATTAATGTATTGAATTATTTGTCTGGCAGTTTCAAATAAAGGTAATGCATATTTATGAATGTTGTATTGAGCTTCTAATATTTCCCGCTCGTCAATTAAATCTGTATTTGGCAGATTGGACAATATTGCTTTGAATTTTAAGGTAAAATATTGTAACAACTGACCTTGCGAGATTTTTGGGAGGTACAACTGTGCTTGGATGATCTTTTCTATGAAATTATGTCCAGCTTGAATGTCTCCGTTTTCATAAAATGAACATAGTGCTTTCGCAACCATTTCTTTATCCATAGCGATAATAAAAATGGTATTGTCGAAACTAGCCGTTTGTTTAATCAATTTGAATAGTGCATGTATTTCACTCTTATCAAGTCGATCAACGTCATCAATTATAATTACTAAATGTTTCTGAGATTTTACAATCTCTTCACTTAGCTGTTTCTTTCTTGAATTAACATTTTCTTTTAAATCAGGAAGTTTGTCTATAAATGTTGTAACACCTTTCTCCATCATTGTTCCTGCGCCCGGAGCGAAAATATTGACTAATCCCGAAAGTCCTAAAGATACAATTGGGGCATATTTTTTTAATCCCTTTACAAAATCTTGACTTATATTTTTGCCGTCTATCGAATTGAAGAAATCTAATAGTAAGGATTCTTGATCTTTAAATAACCATGGGTTGAAACAAGAAATAATTATATTTTCTTGTTGGTTTAACTGTTCAGAAATGAGGTTAAGAGTCGATGTTTTACCGTCTCCCCATTTTCCGTATATTCCAGTCGTAAAACAAGTATGTTTCGATTGAGATTTATTGATAATAGTCTGTACAACTGCGTCAACAATTCGTTTACGTCCGAATACGTCATCTTTTGCTGTTGTTATAGGAGAATCTTCTGAAATGTTAAATGATAAATTGGGATTCATAGTTGCTTATACTTATGTATGTTAATACAAAGATATGATATAGTCCGTAAAAAAATACACACGTAAAATCAAGTATTTATCAAAATACAATCTCGTTATTTTTTACACCTCGTTTTATAGATTGAAACGGTCAAATATTAGTAGGTTACAATACTAATATACTTGCATTTGAAAATGATGGTTAATTTACCGCACTATACAATCTCCCTAAGGGAAAACCTTTAATTGGCCGTGAGTTAATGAATTGAGATCAATAAGCCTGCAAAATAAATTTAAAAACGCTTTACAAATTTTATGTAAGGCGTTTTTGTAAGTTGTGTGCAAATTGTGTGCACCAAAAAGAAAAGGGGTTGCGATTTTCATCGTAACCTCTTGATTTTCTGGCTCCTCAACTAGGATTTGAACCTATGACCCCCTGATTAACAGTCGTATTCTTGCCGTTTTCTTCTATTTCTATTCATTTCTATTTGTATATATAATATATTATATACCAGTATTATATAAGTTGGTTTTGGAAAAGTGATTTGCTTTTTAAAATAAAGTTTCGCTATATTTGTATGCAAATTGTATGTACAGTGTACATACACAAAAACGGTCGGTTATGTACAGAGATAGCAAAGACGGCGTTACGGTACTGACGATTTTGGATACTCGACGCACGAAACAAAGCGGGCTTTATCCGGTCAAAGTGCAGGTTGTTTACAAACGTGTGCAGAAATACTACACGACAGGTAAGGAACTCTCTCCGGATGAATGGAAGAAATTGCCGGAAACACGGGCTGCACAACTATCGCAAGTCCGGAACAGCATTAAAAACAGTTACGATCTGGTTTGGAAAAATGCGGAAGAACTTGCGGCAAAAGGCGAATTTACGTTCGATGCTCTCAATGTGCGGTTGAGCCGGGCGTGCGGCGTGACGGTCAATACTGCGTTTCAAACGAAAATCGAAACGTTGAAAAAAGAGGAACGGGTAGGAACGATGTTGTATTATGATAATATCATTAAGAATATCGAATTATTCGGCGGCAAACAAATTCCTTTCGAGAACGTTACGGTCGATTGGTTGAAGCGTTATGAAAAGTATCTTTTGAAAACGAAAAACCACACGACGGTCGGGATGCACATGCGGGCGATCCGTGCGATTATGAACGAGGCCCGGAAAGCCGGAGCGATCAAAGACTCGCAATATCCGTTCGGCCGTGACCGCTACGAGATACAAACCGGAGAAGCCCGTAAGAAAGCCCTTACGTTGGAACAAATCCGGCAGGTCGTCACATTTGCCGACGGTACGGAAACGACCGAGCGTTACCGTGATATTTGGTTTTTCATGTATTTGTGTAACGGGATCAATACCGCCGATTTGGTTCGGTTGAAATATAAAAATATCGTCGATGGCGAAATTTGTTTCGTCCGGCAGAAAACCGAACGCACGACCAGCACGATCAAAGAAATCCACGCTATCGTCACACTGGAAATGCAGGCGATCATTGATCGTTGGGGCAGTGAAAGAAAACCGGGCAATTATATTTTCCCATGCATTAACGACGAAGAGGATGCATTGACACAAAAGAAGCGGACAAAAGATTTTACCAAACGAATCAACAAGCGGATGAAGATGATCGGCGAAGCCCTCGGCATCGACGGGATCAGCACCTACACGGCCCGCCATTCCTACGCTACGGTTTTGAAACGGAGTGGAGCGAACATCGCCTATATCTCCGAGAGCCTCGGCCATAACAGCCTGAAGACGACAGCGAGTTACCTCGCCTCGTTCGAGAAAGAGGAACGGCAGAAGAACGCCGCTTTGCTGACGAATTTCGGAAACAAATAATTACCTTTATACAGAAAATTATCCGGCCATGACAAAAGAAAATGCGATCAAACTGTTCGAAGATAAACAAGTCCGTTCCGTATGGGACGAGGATGCGGAGAAGTGGTACATATCCATTGTGGACGTGGTTAGCGTATTAACCGACAGCGTGGATGGACGAAAATACTGGAACAAACTGAAACAGCGGCTGAAAGAGGAGGGGAATGAAACGGTGACAAATTGTCACCAGTTGAAAATGCAGGCTTCCGACGGAAAGATGCGTCTGACTGACGTGGCCGACGTCGAACAGCTTTTCCGCCTGATCCAGTCTATCCCCTCGCCGAAAGCCGAGCCGTTCAAAATGTGGCTGGCCGAGGTCGGGCGCGAACGTTTGGAAGAGATCGACGATCCTGAACAGGGCATCGACCGGATGATGGAGTATTACCATCGCAAAGGCTATTCCGACAACTGGATCAACCAGCGGCTGAAGTCTATCGAAGTCCGGCGCGAGCTGACCGACGAATGGGAACGCCGGGGCGTGAAAAAGGGGCAGGAGTTTGCGACGCTGACCGATATTATTACGCACGGATGGGCGGGTATGACGACGAAGGAATACAAACGCTATAAAGGTTTGAAAACCGAAAGCCTGCGCGATAACATGACCAATTTGGAATTGGTGCTGAATATGCTGGCTGAAGCGACCACGACAGAAATATCGAAAGAGAAAAAGCCGAAAACGGTGGCCGAGAACCGAAAAATTGCCTATCAGGGCGGAACGATCGCGGGGAATACCCGTAAGGAGATCGAAGCCAAAACGGGTAAAAAAGTCGTTTCGCGCTTAAATGCCAAAGCCCTGAAAGCAGTTGAGGCGGATTCTGCCGATAAGAAAAAGAAATAACTTTTGCATTGGACAATTCGGTAAAGGGCCGGAAATAACCGGAAACAACCGGAACGGTTGAAACATTTTGTATCGTGGTTCGTATCTTAGATGCCGAAACACAATAAATCGTTTATTGTTAGAGTTTTTATATCGTCGAACCCTTTAAATTTCAAGTCATGTCCGAAATCATTGTAACGACAAGGGAAGAACTCGAAACGATCATCCGGGATGCATTAGCGGCTGTTCTGCCCGACTGAAGGACACCGCAGGCAGTGCCGCCTGATACGATCGCCCTTTCCGGTGCTTTGGAGCTTTTGCGGGATAACGGTTATCCCACCTCGAGAGCCAAAATCTACAAACTTACTTCTGCCCGTCTTCTGCCGCACCGCAAGTACGGCAACCGGCTCGTATTCTCCCGACGGGAGTTGCTCATGTGAGCCGAGAGCCAAACCCGATCCAAAGACGAACCGACGCAGGCCGTTTTAACCGTTGCCCGTAGTGCTGCCCGAAAAAAATAGTGCGATGGACAGCGGGAAACTCATGCCATGCGCCGGAACAACCGAACCCTCCCTCCGAGATTTTCAGGGTCTCAGAGTCCGGGTTCGGCTGTCCCGGCGTGCCCTGTGCGGACTGGTTCGTCGGCACTTTTTCTATTGACGCCGTGATTCGGCGTTCATATTTACAGTACGGGTAAAAAGAGTGGAAGCAAGTTTATGTTAATGTAAACATTAACCCGCTTGCTCCCGTCGGTCGGATCGAAAATCCCGTTGGTCTGACTCAAATTTATTATTAAAATCAATCGTTGAAAACCATGAAAAATTTATTGAACAAAGGCGGGCGCCCGACGCTGCCCGCTTCGCAAACGCGATCCTTTTTAGTAAGCGTCCGGTTGAATACCCAAGAAAAAATCCGGCTTCAGTCGTTGTGCCGCCAGAGTGGTCGTTCGCCCGGTTGAGTGATACGCGAGACATTGATGCAGGGATTCGTCCGCGAGCGTTTCTCGCCCGACCATTTGCAATTCGTCCGGGAGTTGAGAGCAGTCTCCAATAACCTGAATCAGTTGGCCCGCCATGCCAATGCGGTCGCTCATGCCGCTTCCGTAACCGAATTGGAACGGGCGCTCGATTCCGTTACCCGAATTTTAAAGACTGTACGCTATGATCGGAAAGATCGTTAAGGGAACGTCGTTCGCCGGATGCGTGAACTACCTGTATAAGGGCGAAGGCAAAGCCCGCCTGATCGACAGTTGCGGAGTCGATCCCCAATCGAAGCAATCCGTTATTACCAGCTTCAGAGATCAGACCTGACTGAATCCCGGAATTAAAAATTGCGTATGCCATACGTCGTTGAGTTTTGCGCCCGGCGAAAAAATATCCGACCGGACGATGACGCAGATCGCCCGCGAGTACATGGAGAAAATGAACGTGTGCGATACGCAGTATATTCTTGTCCGGCATACCGACCGGGAGCATCCGCATTGCCATTTGGTGTATAACCGCGTCGATAACCGGGGAAAAGCGATCCCGGACGGCAACGACCGCTACCGCAATGAAAAGGCGTGCAAGGAACTGACGCAGAAATACGGCCTGTATTTTTCTCCGGGTAAAGAGCGCGTGAACGTGGATCGGCTGCGGGAGCCCGACAAAACCCGCTACCAGATTTACCATGCCGTGAAAAATGTATTGCCGCATTGCCGGTCGTGGCGCGAGTTGGAAAATAGGTTGCGGAAGCAGGGCGTTACGATGCATTTCAAATACAACGGACATTCCGACCGGAAACAGGGGGTGCTATTCAGTCAGAACGGGCGCACCTTTTCGGGGTCGAAAGTGGATCGCGCGTTCAGCTTCTCGAAACTCGACCGCCGTTTTTCTCCGGGTCAGAGCCAAAGCCGGGCACAGGCTCCGGTTTCCGGAGCATCGTCCGTCGGGCCCCGTGTCGCTCCGGTCGTGCATACCACGCAACGCACGGGCGTACAATATTCGGCACAATCCGTCGGCAAACTGCAAACGGCTGTCAGCGGTTATTTGTCCGCTTTCGGCAAAGGCGGATTTTCGGCAAAAGACTGCGGAGAACTCGACCTGAAGCGTTTCGGCGGTTGCGGTCGCATCCCACTGCCGCCGTCGGACTGCGGGATCGGCATATCGCCCGAACAGATGCAACGACGCCTCGGAGAATCCCAAGAAGAGTATATCGCCCGTATTACGGCCCTGATCGCGGCTACGACCGAGGCTATTCTCAATCAGATCGCCGAGAACAACCGTAAGCGGCAAATCAAACCGAAACAACAATTTAAAATGAAATTTTAATAATGGAAAATACTGAATTATTAACCGAGTTATATGCTACGGTCAATAAAATCCTGAATATCGTGACCGAACTGAAAAAGAACCGACCGGACGCAAATGCGACACCGTCCGACGGTAGTACGGTCGATCTGGATTTGAAAGCCGATATTTTAAGCCTGAAAGTAGGCTTTGAGTTCTATGTGCAACAGATGCAGTTAATGGTCCGGACGGTTTCCAATCTTTCGCCGAATTTCAATTTCAGCTTGCCCGACATGACGAACCTCGAAGACCTGTATCGAAAGATATTGAATGAGATTGCGCTCATCAACCGGGACAAGGCATCTACAAAATCCGTCGAAAGGTTGTGCGAACAGATCGAGGCTGCGGTCCGTTCCGACATGAAAAAAATCGAAAGCGTATTATTGGCTGGATTCGCCGAGTTGAAAACGTCCGTCGAGAATTTTGAAAACAGCGTCCTGCGAAATCAGCGGCTACGCAACCGGAATCATTTCTGGAAAGCGTTATTGGTCGTTTCCATCGCCGTCATGGTTACGTTGTCTTCCGATTTCTGGCAGTACAGGCGCGACAGTTGGAAATACCGCTACTTGCGGGCGTACAATTACGGGCGCGACTCGATGATCCTTTTACTCGACGATGTGTATGACTTTCATCCGTGCGATTCGGCGATTCGAAAAAGCAAACAGATTGCCCGCGAATACGAGACAGAGGCTGAAACGGTCGATTATGCCGGAGTGAACCGTAGGTATCAGGAAGCGAATGACCTGCAGAAAAAGCGGCCTGCTCACTAAAACCGTTGATTAACGAAAACGGGCTGAGAATGAAAACTCAGCCCGTTTCTCAAAACGTTTGATTTATTTTATGACTCCCATCAGATTATATTCGCAATTTGGGCAATCATACACTTCCATTTTCAAAATCTCGGCTCCAATGACAGATTGCCGATACATCCTTTCCATGTTTAGAACTTCATTTTTAGGAAGCTCCATTCTTTTGTCTAGTAATTTCATATAGACACGGCCATACGCGAGCGAGGGGATATAGCCGGTACTGGACACTCCTTTGCGCCTTTTGTTGGCTTTTTCGCCATCGCTGGGCGATACGGGCAGAAATTTGAAATGTTCCCGGTTGGTCGGTAAAAAATTAAAATCCGGCTGTGGAATAAAGTATTGGCTGTGGCTGCCATAAAAATCTACCGGATATCCGTTATCCTGAAAATTATATTTATCGATTGAAAGATCTGTTTTAATATAATAGGTTTTCGAAAAATCGAATCCGGCCATTAGGTCTTTGAGCATCTTTTCGTATTCCGGCTTTGCCTTGTTGTATTCGAATTCGTCGCTCAGGCAGGCTTGATAAAGTTTTTTGTCTTTTATTTTGATTAAGTACTGAAGAACATAATCCGTTATAGGAAGATTGTTGCTGCGTATACAACAAGCCAGCATTAACTCGGGGGTAAGCTCCGTCGCATTTTCTGCGGTGTGATCTTCGTATACCCATGCGATCTCTCCTCTTGCTATCGCCGGGTCGATATTCACATATAATTCGTTGGGATAACCGTCTGCTGAAACGACGATTACCGGACGCCCGTTAAAGAAAATCTTATCTGCATTTTTAGGATTGCAATCGATTACTTTCGCTGTTTTGAGATCAAGATTCGCCTTTACCGGATTGTAGCGTACTCCGAATTCAGTCATTGTAGGTTCTTGAATTTCCCAGTACTTTTCGTTGTTTAATCCTTTGTAGCCGATACGAATCGTATCGCCCGTAAAGAGTGTCGTTCCATCATAGACCTGAACCGAATCTTGACTTTGAGCATGCCCCGGGACATAGAATGTCCAAGCGAGAATAAAAATAAATAGTATTCTGTTCATAATGTATTAGATAAAGTAGTTGTATATTATTTTCGATTCTGCTCTTCGTAGCGAGCTATTTGTTCTTTGCAAATTCTGTCGGTAATATCGCGGAGTTGTTCGACTTTGGGTGTAAGGGCGTCAATATCTGATTTCGTCACGATAAAATCATCGTTATAGCGGGCCTCAACGTAAGCGCGCTTTAAAAGTTCGAACAGCCGTTCTTCTTCTTCCGTATCGCGTGGAAAAACTTTTGCCAGTTCCAGTGTATGTAGTTTACATTTCCCCAGTAAAAATTCGAGATCGTGTTCCTTATGACCGTAAAGACTATAAACCAATCGGACTGTTTTCAAATAATTCTCAGCCGCCTGATGCAAATTAAAAGAGGCCATTTTGTATTTTCTCTTATCATAATAATATAATGCGCCATCTAAAAAATCGCTTGCTATTATGAACTTATTATCAAAATACTTCTGAGCCATCTCTTTAATCTCGGCATAATTCAGGTCGCGGGGAGTAACCAATTCATACTCTCCTGAATCATAAAGCATAACCCCCTGTTCGAGAATATCAACATAGAAATACCAACATTCTGAAATTGCGTTGTTCAGTTTGGAGATACTCTCGTTGATGATTTGAGGCCGCGTATGGAACTCGGCATCCTTACCGTACAAAAAACGGTCTTTGATGCGGGTGTTGATTGTGGACTCCCTCTCTCCCAATCGTCTTTTCGTCACGACTAACAAATCGTAATCGCTTATGTAAAACGTTTTCACGCCGAAATCGCGGCGTTCGTCGCACTCGACATAGGTATTTTTGGCGTAACTGCCGTAAAGAATAACCATTACGACATCTTTTACCTCGTCGCGGATCAGGCGGACGAGTTCGTGCAGGTCGCGTTGTTTGCGCTCGGGCAGAAAGTCGATCGAGTTCTTCATACTCACAAAATTAGCAAGAAATTTCCAGAAATACATACCCGGTGCGCTGAATTAATTTTTATTCGTATCTTTGTTTAACGGTTCCTTAAAACAGGTTTTGTTGTATAGGGACGGCATAAGTCGTCCGGGAACAAACCTAAAAGCAATTACAATGCAAACTTTAAGGAACTACGACGATTCGGCATAGCCGATGGACATAGTATAAGGGTAAAAACAACTCTTTAGGCCATGTGGTAATCTTGCGACCATCGTATTACGGTGGGATTATTTTTCCGGCTTTAACTGTTGTCTAACCCGAGCTATACCCAGACCAAACGTTTGGGTAAGCTTGGGCGCAGGACAGTTTCCGGAAAAAGGTTCGCAAGACCGACCACATGGGGCTGACACCGCGCCTTCTTTTTTCTCCCTGCACAAGACCGATCTATTTCTTTGCTACGGAATCGCGGGCGCTATTTTCCAATCCTGTAAAATATCGAGCCGTGAAAGCACCGACCAACGCAAACTGGGAACGGCTGTGCAAAGTGATCGAACATTCGGGCCTTTCGGTCAATGCCTTCGCCCGTGCCATCGGCCTGTCGTGCGGGGAAACCCTCTACCAGATCAGGCGGGGCAATAACGGCATCAGCCCCAACGTGGCCAAACGAATCCACCAGAAATACCCCGACTTCAGCCTCGCATGGCTGATGTTCGGGTGCGGGGAACCTGTGTCCGAAGTCTCCGGCTCCGTCGCCCGGATTCCGGTGTACCGCACGCTGCCCGAACGTCTGTTTCGGGGCGAACCGGACGATTGTCTGATCCTCTCGGCGGCATCGTCCCATGGGGCCGAGTTCGCCGTGCCTTATGCGGACGATCTGCTGAATCTGTTTCTGCGAAGTTCATTGCTGCTGCTCCGGGAGCAAAAAGGCGCAATCCTCTACGGCAATATCCATCTGGTCGAAACCGAACACTTCCGCCTGTTCCGCATCCTGCAACCTGCGCCGGGTCAGTCCGTCCGTTTAACGGTTTTGCCGGGAACCGCTTTGTCTGCGTTGCCCGGAACCACTTTGCCCGGTTCTGCTTTGTCCGCCCTGTCTGGTTCCGCGTTGTCTGGTTCTGTTTTACCCGGAGCCGTCGGGCTGAATGAGTTGGCCGGACTGACCGGACGCGTTCCTGCCGAAAATCCTTTTGCCGACATCGTTGTTCCCCGCAGTAGTATCCTCTCCCTCTGGCTGGTTTGCGGCGCCGTCTGCAACTTGTGTCGATAAACGATTTATCCAATTACTATTATTGAATATCATTATGGAAAAAGAACCCTTATTATCCCCGCACGAACTCGACCGTTATAACCGAAGCGCCGATTTCCTGCAAAATCATACCGTCGTATTCGTCAGCCAGCACGAAATCCCCGATCCGCTGTTGGTGTCGTGGTTGGAGTGCGACCCGGTCGGAGTGCTGATGAAGTTTGCCGACCAGACCGCCGAACCCGGGCAAATCTTTACCTACGCGATTTACCTGTACGCCTACGAACTGCATGACCGGTGTTACCATCAGATTTTGGGAGAATCGTACCGCACCCCGACTGAAATCGTGATGCTGAATTTTCTCCGTTACCAAAAACTACTGCGCTACACGGCCTTTCTGCGTAACCGCCGGATCGAAACCCCGCCGTTCCAGATTCTTCATTTTATGAACTATCTGACGATCTACCCGATGATGAGAAAGTACGCACACGGTTACATGAATGACAAACAGCGCAATGGGGATTGAAAAAACGAACCGGGAAATACTCGTCCGGTTCGTCCGGGAAAATTTCAATATTCGTTCCAGGGAGATACCGGGCGACATATTGCGTCGGCTGCGGGTAAAGGGCGATCCCGATCTGGACGATTTGACGAAACCGCGCTTTCAGCCGATCCACGATTTGATGGCGGATATGATCGCCCTGTACGAAAAGCGGCTGAACGTGAAAATCCGGATACTCGGCATGGACGAATACGTGCGGCTGTCATGCAGGGCGAAATACGCCTGCCGCCTTTGCGGATTTATGGAATACCTGTTCGATGCCGAAAACCGAACGGTTTATATCGAGAAATACGAATACGATGTCCGGGTATTGATTTTCCTGTATTATGCCAATGCAGTTTTACGTTCGCGCGGCTGGTTTCGCCAACGTGTGAGCAATATCCGGCTGTTCCGTATTCACGCCTATCCACCGCTGTCGGTCTTTGCGTCCAACAGGTTACACCGGTTCGGAAACCCGTTCCTCGGATCGGGCGATCGCTGTGCGATGTATCTTCCCGAAGATTTGAGGAAAGCACGGTGTTGGTTTGATAACTAATCGGTAAATTAAAAAAAGAAGAAAACTGATAGGCCATCCCATCCTAACCGAAAAGGTTTGTGTCTAATGCTTCAAGTTTACAGTGTATACAGCAGAATCGGGCAAGTAAAAAGACGAAAATAATTTGATTTACGAATCTTACTCTAAGACAAAACAACCATTATTGAGATGAAAATACATATCTTTGTATCAGACATTTGAAAAGTAAATAATAAAGATTGTAACGTAAAATTTAAGTATCGTTATAATTCCCCTAATTAATCAAAGTTACAGACTGTTCTTTAAATTTATATAAAAATTAATGTTTAATATTATTCAAGCCATGAGTATTAGTCGAATAGATTTGCACAGTCGGAGAAATGAATCTTGTGTAACAGGCTGTAATAAAGAATTAAGAAAGAAAGTGTCTGAAAATGACCTTTGTAAAATTGTATCTTCTGTAGCTGACTCGTTATCTGTTCGATGTGTTGGCGAATGGGCCGAACAAAAAATATATTTATTATATCAATATTTTGGTATATTCGCTCAAGGCATGAAAAATAAATGGAATGAAATAAACTATATAGAAATATGCAGTGGTCCCGGAAGATGTATTAACCGAAATGGAGGAATAGAGATTGACGGAACGGCATTGAGCATTATGAAACATGCTGCTTTCCAGTATATTCATAAAGCTTTATTTTTTGATTACAGTCCTCATGTTGTTGCCGTTCTTAATCAGCGGATTAAAAGTTTAGAACTAGTCAATGCCACAGCGATCCAAGCAGACTATAACCAATCAGAGACATTATGTTCAATATTAGCCAAAGAGTGCTCTAAAGATAGAAGCTTGAATCTAATACTTATTGATCCTACTGACTGTAGTGTACCATTTGATTTGATAAGACATATCAAGATGACTTTAAAAAATGTTGATTTTATTGTTAATGTTGCAACAGGAACGGATTTTACTCGGAATATTCCTATGGCATTTAATGATAAACATAGAGCAATAAAATATGAACGATTTTTAGGAGATTCATCTTTTTTTTCTCAATTGGAAAACATTAATCTATATACACAAAAAAAATACACCCAGTTAAGAAATAATTTTAGAGAGACATACCAAGAATCTATGAGAAAAATTGGGTATGTTCATTTTAGAGTAACTCCTATTGAACACTATTACGATATACTATTTGCTGCAGGACACACAAAAGCAATAGAATTTTGGGATAAAGCACAAGCCATAAAATTCGACGGACAAAGAAGTTTATTTTAATCAGATGAGAACAACAAAAATTGAATGGACAGAAAGAACATGGAATCCAGTGACAGGCTGTACGAAAATATCTGAAGGATGTGAACATTGTTATGCAGAAACGATGTCCCGTAGATTATATGCTATTGGGAACTCTAAATATAAGAATGGATTTCAGTCCACAGTTCATCCAGAAGATCTGTATGAACCATTACGATGGAAAAAACCATCTACTATTTTTGTCTGCTCAATGAGTGATCTTTTTCACAAAGATGTATCCTTTGATTTTATCGATAAAGTTTTTGGAATCATACGGAGCACACCTCAGCATAATTATCAAATATTGACAAAACGTGCTGAGCGAATGGCGGAATACTTTTCCAGTCGGAACATTCCGCACAATGCTTGGTTGGGTGTAACGATAGAAGCTAAAAGAACAAAATTACGCATAGATTACATTCGAAATCTAAAGGCTCCGATAAGATTTATTTCATTCGAACCTTTATTAGAAGATTTAGGAGAACTAGATTTAACGGGTATTAATTGGATTATTGTTGGTGGGGAAAGCGGAACGCAGGCTCGTCCTATGAAAGAAGAATGGGTGTTAAATATCAAAAAACAAGCTGATAAATTGCATATTCCTTTTTTCTTTAAACAATGGGGCACATGGAGTCCTGAAGGCATTAAAAGCAATAAAAAAGCAAATGGAAAACTACTGCAAGGGATTGTTGTGCAGAATATGCCAACTGTAAAATGACAATTACTCTTTAGAATACTACATATCTGTATGACAAATGTATGACAAAATGAAATTGCCCCCCCTTGCAGGCATCTGTAAGGGGGGATGGATGATATTTCTTATAATATTTTCTTTTTCACTAATAGGGGGTATGTGGCAAGTTGTGTGCAAATTGTGTGCACCAAAAAGAAAAGAGGTTACGATAAAAATCGTAACCTCTTGATTTTATGGCTTCTCAACAAGAACTTAAACCTTTTATCCCCTGATTAACAGTTTTACACCACGAAACCAAATCAATAATATAGATAACTAGCTCGTTCAAAGAATATACAAATAAAAACAAGCATTATATCACTATTGTTATTCCGTCATTTTTTACACCTTTTTTACACCCTGTGAAAACAAAAACAGGTGTTAATCAATTGATTAACACCTGTTTTTAGTACCCCCGACGGGAATCGAACCCATATCACCAGAACCGGAATCTGCCATTCTATCCATTGAACTACAGGGGCGGTCTTCGAATTGCAGCACAAAGATGCAACATTTTCGGATTTAATACAAATCTTGACGCCGATTAAGTGTTAAAATTTGCAGAATCCCGTTCCGGCGGCCGTTTCCGTACCGCCGTTTCTGCCTCCCGGCCGGATTACTTCCACGAACCGGCGAAGTGGTGGATGCAGTACGTGTTGTCCGTTATCGTGATTTTTCCGGTTTTGTAATCTTTCGGGCAGAAGTAGTCTTTCGGGAAGATGTGCAGGGAGTCGTCGTAAATCTGGAACGTGTTGTCCAGTTTTACGCCCCGCTTTTTCAGAATGCGCGAGATTATGACCGTGCTCGGGGTTTTGTTCAACCGGCCGTTCCAGCGGATGAACGGTTTCCTGTTCATGTATTTCCAGTACTCGTCGGTCCATGCGGCTCCTTTCTCGCTGCCGACGATCCCGGTGTGCAGCAGCGTGTCGGATTCGAAACTCATGAAGGCGGGCAGTTCCAGCAGCGGATCGAGGTTTTTGATGATTTCGATATCGGTATCCAGCCAGATGCCGCCGTGCTCCCGCAATAACTGCAGCCGGACCGGGTCAATGACGAACGCATATTTCTTTTTTTGGTAGGCCTGCCGCGTGAACTTGATCGAGTTTACGTCGTAGTTGTCTTCGTTCCAGAGCATCAGCTTGTAGTCGGGCAGGAATTTTTTCCACGATTCGATGCACTTCAGGTTGTCTTCCGGCATCGGACCGCGTCCGAACCAGCAGTAATGGATAATTTTCGGTATCATAATTTGTCAGGTATGGTGCAAAAGTAGTTCTTTTTGTCTAAAAAGTAATGATTTTTCCGGAATATCGCGGCGCTCCGGCGCGGAATCCGCCGGATTGCCGTCCCGGGGATGTCGTCGCGGGGATAATTCTTCGGAGAAGGTGGGGCGGCGAATTGCATATTTTTGTACCTTTGTCACTCTGTCGAAATTATTAAAAACAATATAGATGGCTTTACAATGCGGAATCGTGGGGCTGCCGAACGTCGGCAAATCGACCCTGTTCAACTGCCTGTCGAATGCGAAAGCGCAATCGGCGAATTTTCCTTTTTGCACGATCGAGCCTAACGTGGGCGTGATTACGGTGCCCGACGAGCGGATCGTGAACCTGGTAAAGATCGACAATCCGAAAAAGACGATCCCTACGACCATCGAGATCGTCGATATCGCGGGGCTGGTCAAAGGGGCTTCGCGGGGCGAGGGTCTCGGCAATAAGTTTCTGGCCAATATCCGCGAGACGGACGCTATCATTCATGTGCTGCGCTGTTTCGACGATGACAACATCACGCACGT
>OOAO01001778.1_pt1 | contig 16715 bp, 7 predicted proteins | sample 1671821 | NCBI WGS metagenome assembly OOAO01 (sample SAMN06348196, study PRJEB24527) | human gut metagenome | biome: human gut; feature: ankylosing spondylitis patient; material: feces | host: Homo sapiens | place: China | collected 2015-10 | reverse complement strand
GCCGGCTGCCGTCGGGGCGATCGTGCCGTCGTCGGCGATGCCGGCGGCCGAAGCTCCGCGGGCGTGGTACGCCCATTTGCCGTAGGTGCCGGCTCCCGGCCCGTCGCAGGCGGTGAGTCCCCAGATATCGGCGCCGTATCCGACGTATTTACTCGGATTTTCGATGCAGTAGCTACGGTTGGCCAGCGTGGCCCGCCGGGAATTTTCGAAATAATCGAGACCCGGTTTGGAGCGCATGAAGGCGTCCTTGATCCCTGCGAAATCGATCCACATGTGCGAATACTGGTGCCCGAACAGCGGCGAGAAGTTCACCATCTCGTAGTTCTGGAAACTGCTGTAATTGTAGGTAGCCGTCCAGCGGTTCCATACGCTGCCGTCGAGTTTTTTGTCGGTCTCGGGCGAGCCGATTGCGAGGATGTAGAGGATCATGGCTTCATTGTAACCCTGCCAGGTGTACGGTTGGAAGCCGGATTCGGGAGTCCAGCCGAGACTCATCAGTTCGCCCTCGTTCATCGCCCATTTCCAGTCCACTGCGCGGTACAGTTCGTCGGCCAACCGCCGGATTTCGTTTTCTACGGCATTGTCCCGGTCGTAATAGGTCTGGGCGGACAGGATACCGGCCATCAGCAGTCCGGTGTCGATCGTCGAGAGTTCGTTCTGTCCTTCCCGGAGACTGGTGTTCCGGTTCAGAAAATGATAGAAGAATCCCTTGTATCCGGCCGAAAATACCGGGTCGGTGCCTTTCGGCGCATCGTTGAACGTCCGTAGCGTGACGACCGTCCGTTGGGCCGCTTCGTCGCGCGTGACGAAGCCGCGTTCGACGCCGACGATGTAGGCCGTCAGGCCGAATCCGGTGGCGGCGATGCTGCTCATCGCTTCGTTGTTCGTCGCGCTGGCCCGGTCGGGAACCAGTCCGTTCGCCGTGTTGGTCAGTTTCCAGAAGAAGTTGAAATGCGTGCGCTGGAGATCGTTCAGCAGCGTTTCGTCCATGTCGGGCGGAGTGGGGGGCGGGATAAATCCTTCCGAATCGTCTTTCGAGCAGGCTGCGGCCAGCAGCAGCGACAGGACGACCCCCGTTTTTTGCAAAATATTCATTTTTCAGTGTTTTTTAGCGGTTGAAACGAAGAGAGACGATCCTTGCGGGCCATCCCTCTTCGCTGTATTTTTCCGGTAAGGCTTATTTCTTGATGCAGCGTACCGGCAATTGCCAGGCCGCATCGGCCCAGTTGGCTCCGGTATTCGACGCCGAACTGTTGTTGATATCGACTTTCCACGGGGCGGTGTTGCTGCCCTTGCTCGACGTCCAGTAAGCGGCCGCTTCGCCGTAAGCCTGCGGCTGCGTGTCGCCGTTGGTCAGCCAACCGCCAATCGGCAGCTTCATCACGGAGTTCATCAGCGTCAGCGTGATGCCTGCGTTGCCCGAAACCCCGTTGCCGCTGATCGTTCCTCCGGTTACTTTCGCGATGGCGGCGTTGAACTGATCCAGTGTCGGTACGGCGTACCCTTCCGGGCAGACCGTCCATTCGCCGATAGCGTCGTAATCGATCTGGTAGGAAGCGTCGAATGCGGTGGCTCCGTACGGCTTGCCGTATTGCAACATCTGGCCGATCGAAGCGGCGTTGATGCCGTCGGCGCCGTAAGCGCCCGGATCGGCCGAAGCGGCTCCGATGTTGCGGTCGAGCCAGACGTCGCCCGGATCGACGTAGCCGTTACCGTTGACGTCGATGAAGATGGTGGTGTATTCGAGTCCCTGGTAAGTGAAGGTCTCCGGTTCGAACGGAATGCCCGGAACATCGGACAGGACGGTGACCGGAATGGTCGCGGTGTAATTCGTCGAGCCGATCTTAACGATGACCACGAGGTTCGTTACACCGTCCGAAACCGGAGTTCCGGACAACGGCACGTCCACCGTTCCGTCTTCGGCAGCCGGCAGCGTCGCGTCGAATGCGCTGCAACTGATGCCGTTGGTCAGGTCGATGCTGATCGTCGCCTGCTGCTCTTCGGCGGCCGTGTAATGCAGCGCGATTTTGACGTCGGAGAGTTCGACGCCTTTCGACAGGGTGCCGGTTACGGTACTGCCGGCGGCGTCGAGTGCGATATCGCCCGCGATTTCGACCGGAATGTCCGCCGTATAGGTGTTATCTCCCTGCGTCATAGTTATTTTCAGGGTCTTCGTTCCGTAGTCGGACGGCGTTCCTGTTACCGGGACGTCGAGCGTGCCGCCCGAAGGCGCAGCCGGTAGCGATGCGGTGAACTCCGCGATTGAAATACCGGATACCTCGTCTGCCGAAACGGTTACTTCCTGGTTCGCATACGACGTATAGTGCAGCGCGATGTTGCCGTTGGCGATGGCCTGTCCGATGCGGAACGTGCCGGTAACGACGCTTGCCGCGGCGTCGAGCGCAATGGCCGGCGTTACGGTCGCGGGGATCGAGATGAACACTTCGTATTCGCCGACGCGGATCACCGGCCGCAGGTTCATGCTGCCCGATGCAGTCGGGGTTCCCGAGACGGGGATCTCGACGGTTCCGTTCCCGTTGTCCGAAGAGGTCGGCGAAGCCAGCCGCACGTCGATCGGATCGCAGTACAGTCCGTTGACCTCCGGCAGCAGCACTTGGGCGCTCTTACCGAGACCGTTGGTATAGGCCAGCGTGATTTTGGTGCCCTGTGCGACCGCCTGACCTTGTGTCAAGCTGCCCTGGAACGAGCTTGCGGCCGAGTTGATATAGACCGTATTGTAAACCTTGTCTATTTTGGGGTCTTTGCCGCAGCCGGCCGCCAGAACCAGCGCGCAGATCGCAAGTAGTCTGAATGTTTTCATAATATTCATTTTAAATAGGAGTGGATTGTTTGCTTATTTCGTGATTTCGAAGGAACCCTCGAGTGCGGCGTCCGAGCTGCCGCCGGCCCATACTTTGAAGTCGCCGGGCTCGTAGCCGAAGCTCATGTCCTGCCGGTAAAAGCCGACCGCGTCGGACGTGATCGTGAAGCTGACTTCGCGGCTTTCGCCCGGCTCCAGCGTTACCCGTTCGAACCCTTTCAACTGCCGCGTCGGACGGGTTACGCTGGCCACCAGGTCGCGCACGTAGAGCTGTACGACCTCCGTGCCGCGTACCTTGCCGGTGTTCTTGACCGTAACGGTTACGGCGACGGGCTGTTTCATGTCGGTCTTTTCCGGAGCGACCTTCAGGTCGGAGTATTCGAACGTCGTGTAGCTGAGGCCGTAGCCGAACGGATACAGCGGCGTGGCGGTCGGTTCGTTCAGGTAGCGCGAAACGTAGTGTTGTTCGCCCTGTCCCGGCGTGTACGGCCGGCCGGTATTTTTCGCGTCGTAATGGATCGGCACCTGACCGAGGTTGCGCGGGAAGGTCATCGTCAGTTTGCCGCAGGGATTGAAGTCGCCCGACAGCACGTCGGCTACGGCATGTCCCCCTTCGGTACCCGGATACCACGCTTCGACGATCGCGTCGGCTACGGTGCTTTCCCACGACAGGTCGAGCGGACGTCCGTTCAGCAGGACGAGGATCAGCGGTTTGCCGCTTTGGGCGACTTCCTGGATCAATTCCTGCTGGATAGCCGGGATCCGAATGGAAGTCAGGCTCGTCGCCTCGCCGCTCCAGAAGCCCGGATGGCCCACCGCCATTACGACTTTATCGGCCGAACGGGCGGCATTGAGCGCGGCGGCGAATCCGCTGCGGTCGTCCTTATCGGGTTCGGAACCTTTCGTATAAATCACCTTGTCGGCCCCGAAACGCTCTTTAAGTCCGGTAAGAATCGAAACGACCTTGTCGGCTTGTCCCTGTCCGTACCACGATCCGAGCAGGTCGAGCCGGGCGTCGGCGAACGGTCCGATCAACGCGATCTTTTTCCCTGCGGCGATCGGCAGCGCTTCCTTGTCGTTCTTCAGCAACACCATCGACTTGCAGGCCATGTCGCGGGCCGCTGCGAGGTTCGCCGGTTTGTAAAATTCTTTTTCGGCTGCTTGCAGGTCGTGGTATTTGTACGGATCGTCGAAAAGACCGAGCGCGAATTTCACGCGCAGTACTTCGGCGCACATGATGTCGACCTGTTTCTGCGGAACCATGCCCGTTTCGACGAGCCATTTCAGGAAACGGTGGTAAACGTCGCCCTGCAGATCCATGTTGATCCCGGCCTCGATCGCCAGTTGGCCGGCCAGCGAGCTGTCGGCCGCTACGCCGTGTGGAACCAGTTCGTTGATCCCGGTGAAGTCCGACACCACGAAACCGTTGAATCCCCACTCTTTGCGCAGGATCTGCTGCATCAGGTATTGGCTGGCATGGGCCGGCACGGCGTCGATATCGTTGAATGCGGCCATCACCGTTCCTACGCCTGCGTCTACGGCCGCCTTATACGGAGGCAGGTAGGTTTCGCGCAGCGTGCGGTCGGTGAGATCCACCGTATTGTAATCGCGCCCCGCTTCCGGAGCTCCGTAGGCGGCGAAATGTTTTACGCAGGCCAGGATCGTCGTGTCGGAGGCGAGCGCCTCGGGAGTCGTTCCCTGGTAGCCCTGTACCATCGCGATCGCGATCAACGATCCGAGGTAGGTGTCTTCGCCCGATCCTTCCGAAACGCGTCCCCAGCGCGGATCGCGGGTGATGTCCACCATCGGCGAGAACGTCCAGTTCAGCCCCGATGCGATCGCCTCGCGCGCCGCTACGCGGGCCGAGTTTTCGATACCTTGCAGATCCCACGAGCACGACATGCCGAGGTTGATCGGGAAGATCGTTTTCATGCCGTGGATCACGTCGTAGCCGAACAGCAGCGGAATGTGCATCCGCGTTTCCTCGACGGCAACCCGTTGCAGTTCCCGGTTGTATTCGGGAACGTGCGCGTTGAAAATATTGCCGCAGGTGCCGTTGCGGATCGCCTCTTCGACGTTCTTGGGCAGTGTCGGGCCGGTCGTGGTGAAATGGCTCGAATAGAGTACGAGCTGACCGATCTTCTCGTCGAGCGTCATCAGGCGCATCACCGAATCGACCCGGCGGTCGATCTGCCGGTCGGCGAAGAAATGCCGCGCTCCGTCGGTCGATATGCCGCGATCGGCAGTCATGTGACAGCCCTGCGTCAGCAGCGCCGCGCAGGCGGTAAACAGGATATTTTTCAGGTTGGTCATAAGTTTCATTTTGTGTATTCGATGGTTTTGTGGTTGATCGTAAAGCCGAGCCGGTCGAGTCCGCGCCGGATGTCGTTCTTTTTCATAAAGGCGTTCCAAACGGTCGCGTTGCGGTGGTTTTCGATCATCACCAGGATCGGACCCTGGTCGATGGCGATGTAGCTTTCCGTCGAACGGGGTTCGCCGAGGCTCAGATTCACCGCGTCGTAGAATCCCATGATTCCGAACGCGACGGACCCGAGGTTGCGGTAGAGGTTTTTGAGGACGGCCATCGACTCTTCGGGCGTGTACGGCATCGACGACAAGGCGGCGGTAGGTGCGATCGTCCCGAAGTCCTCGCCGACGCCGGGCGTGTGCGCCCGGTAGCCTTCCGGCAGCGCGTCGCATGCGGTCAGGCCCCAGAAATCGGGGCCGTATCCCACCCAACGGTACGGGTTGTCGATGCAGTAGGCGCGGTCGACCAGCGTATAGCGGCGGTTCTGTTCCCAGTAGTTTGCAAACCGGTCGGCCAGCCCGCGCGGGTCGAGTCCCGTGTACGAGTAGTGCACCCAGAACAGCGGCCCGCCCATCTGCGCCCGTTTGCCGAGCGGCAGCATGATGCCGTAGAAATCGGTCGCGCAGAAGAACTCGCCCTCCTTGCGGTTGACCCAGCAGTCGTCGTAGACCTGCTTGTCGATCGGAAAGGTCGGCGATGCGGCTGCAAGGATGTAGGTGACGAACGTTTCGTCGTACCCTTTGATCGGATGGTTCATTGCGAAGCCGTAGTCCGGCGACCAATGCCAGTACAGGGCGTTCTGTCCCTGCGTATAATGGCTCCATTCCACCTCGCGCCACAGTTGTTCGATCCGGTCGCGCAACGCTTTCTCTGCGGCGTCGTTGCCGTCGAAATAGCCTTGTGCGGCCAGCAATCCCTGTACGAGAAACGCCGTTTCGACCAGGTCGCCGCCGTTGTCCTTTTCGCTGAAATGGTACGGCTGTCCGGTGCGTGTGTTATACCAGTGCGCCCATGCGCCGTGGAAACGCGGCAGTTTTTCGAGCGCCCCGACGATTTTCGTAAGCCGTGCGACTGCCTCCGGACGTGTTACGAACCCGTTGCGTACGCCCGCTACGATCCCCATGACGCCGAAACCGGAGCCGCCGGTGGTGATGCAGTCCGCCCGTTTGTCGTTCGAACGTTCGTAGGCGAGGCCGGTCAGCGGATCGGCGAAATCCCAGAAATAGCGGAACGTGTAACGCTGCACCATTTGTTGGAGCTGTTCGTCCGAAAAGTCCGAGATCGCGGCTGAAATCTGCGGGGTTTCCGAAAGCTGTTTTCCGTCGGCGCCGAGCGCCGCCACACGGTACGTATAGACTGCGTTGCGGCCGAGTCCGGCGACGAAGTCGAGGTAATAGAGGTTCGGGGTCTCTCCGCGCAGCGACTTTTTGCCGTCGCGCAGCAGGTATACCGCGTAGCTTTCCGCGCCGGATACCGCCGGCCAGCGCAGTTCCACGTGCGAGTCGTACCCCGCGGCCTCGATCCGGCCGACGGTCGGAAGGAAACTGCGCAGGTCGGTCTGCACCGGAGTCTGCGCCGCGCCGCAGTACCACAGCAGCGTCAGCAACGACAGCAGGAGTCCCGTTTTTTTCATCGATGTCCGATTAATAGCCGTCATTCTGTTTGAGGTTGTTCATCAGCAGGATCTGTTCGTTCGGTACCGGCATTACGTAATTTTTCGGAACGACTACGGGCGAAGCCGGCGGCAGCGGCAGCGTGGTCGATGCCGGGGCCAAGCCTTGCGCTTTCATCTCTTCGAGGCCCTGTTGTTCGGACTGGATTTTGGCCCATACCTTCGCGGCGAAATAGCCCGGTTGCATCTTGTCGATCCGTACCAGGTCGAAGTAACGGTCGCGTTCCATCGACAGTTCGATCCGCTTCTCTTCCCAAATGTTTTCGAGCGTCGGCTCTTTCGAGGCGAGTCCCGCGCGGGTGCGGACGGCATTGTACCAGGTCGATGCTTTCGCGTCGCCGGTACGGACGGCCGCTTCGGCGCCAATCAGCAGCACTTCGGCCCAGCGCATCATTCGGATGTTGCCGCCGTAGTTTTCGTTACCCCCTACGACCGGCCGCGGCTGGTAGCCTTTGCGGCAGAAGCGGTTCGGGTAGCCGTTGCTGACCGAGTTCGGGTCGCTTTCGCTGTAGGCGCCGATGATTGTCGTGCCGTCGATCACGCTTTGGGTCTGTACCATGCCGCTGTATATGGTCGTTTTGCCATAGATGATGTCGTTGTCTTTGCGTTTGTCGCCCGGTTCGTACGATTGTACGAGGTTCAGCGACGGCGCGATGTATCCCCAGCCCCAGTTCGGTTCGCCGCGGGTGCCGAGCAACTGCCAGCCCTGGTATGCTCCGTCGGAGGTCGTGAAGCTGGCCGCCCCGATTTCGAATACCGATTCGACGCTGTATTCGCCCGCTTTTGTAAAGATGTTATCGACGGCGATCAGGTCGTATCCGTCGGTCGAAGATTCCATGTCTTTGACGATCTGTACGATCTGTTGATAATATTGCATGGCGTTGGCCGGATCGTCGGCGGCGCGGTACAGCAGCACTTTGGCCAGCAGTCCCTGGGCCGAGCCCTTGTGGGCGCGGCCGTACCACGAAGTCGGATACCATTTGGCGGATTCGGCTTTGTCGGGCATTTTCAGCGCGATTTGCAGATCGGCTACGATGGTGTCGTACAGCGCCGTGCGGTCGGAAATTTTCAGAGCGGCCTGTTCGGCGCCGGAGAGCGTTTCGAGCGGAACGATCGGGCCTTTACCCCATAGTTTCAGCACGACGAAGTAGAACCATGCGCGATTGAAGCAGGCTTCGCCCTGCAGGATCTCTTTTTGTCGTGGGGCGAGCCCTTCGAACGTGTCGATGGTTCTCAGCGCGGTGTTGGCCCGGCCGATGCCGGTATAGGCGTTCAGCCACAGCCAGTTCAGAAAGGCGGAACTTCCGGTGAGTCCGGACAGGTTCTGGAACTGGTTGGTGCCGTTGTTGTAGATCGTGCCGCCGCCGTCGGACATCGAACTGCCGCGCAGCGCGTTGTCCGAGCACAGGTCGCCGATCCACGAACCGGTCGTTTCGTAGGTGCTTCCTTCGCGGTAGGTCGCATAGATGCTGTTGGTCAGGCTCGCAGCGGAATTGCTGTTGCCGAGAAAGTCGCCTTCGGTCATCTGCCCCTGCGCCGGTTGGTCGAGGAAGCCGTCGCAGGAACTCAGGCTCAGCCCTGCGGCCAGTATGGATAAATAGATGGTAATCCTTTTCATTGTTTCCTGTTTTTAAGAGGTTAAATACCGATGCTGATACCGAACGAATACATGCGCGAAGGCGGATAAGTGCCGTCGAAACTGTCGATACCGGCGCCGTTGGGCGGACCCGATATTTCAGGCGAGTACGAGGTCGCATTGGTCGCCGTCCACAGGTTGTGCACTGAGAAGTAGACTCTCAGGTTGCGCATCTTCATTTTGGACGAGATCCGCTGCGGGAACGTGTAACCGAGGGTCAGGTTCCGGATCTTGAAATAGCTGCCGTTTTCTACGTAATACTGGCTGTATTGGTTGTTCGTCCCGGGGCCGTCGAGCAGTACGCGCGTGGTCTTGTTGGTCGATCCTTCGCCGACCCACGAGTGCAGGTAGTCGGTCGTCACGTTGTACGGCGAGACGCCGAGCGTCTGACGGCGGGTGCTGTAAATTTTGTTCCCGAGGCTCGAATAGAGATCCATTTCGAGGTCGACGCCCTTGTAGGCGAAGCGCATGTTCAGCCCGAGAGTCACTTTCGGCAGGTAGCTGCCCATGTAGATACGGTCGTCCTTGTCGATCACGCCGTCGCCGTTTTGATCCTTGTACCACAGGTCGCCGGGCGTCGCGCCGTCGATCGACGCGGTCTCTTCGATGATCTGCTTGTTCTGGTAGATGCCGAGCACCTCGTAGCCCCAGAAACCGCCGATCGGGTAGCCGACCTTCGTGACGTTCGCGCCGTTTTCGAGCGGCGGCAGGTTCTGGTTCACCGAAACGACCTTGTTTTTCAGCGTCGTCCCGATCAGCGACAGGTCGTACGAGAAGTCGCCCCGGTTTTCGCGCCATCCGATGTTGAATTCGATGCCGGTGTTACGCGCCTTGGCGATGTTCGACAGCGGCGAGTAGGTCGAACCGCTGATGCCCGGCAGCGTGATGTTGGTCAGGATATTGGCCGTCGTTTTGATATAATAGTCGAATTCCAGCGTCAGGCGGTTGTTCAGCGCGCGGAAATCGAGCCCGAGGTCGAACTGCCGCGCCTCTTCCCAGTGCAGGCCGTAGTCGATCACCATATCGAGCACTTCCGAAGTGGTCACGCTCGCGGGATCGCGGCCGAATACGCCGTTGACCCGGTTCACGTAAGCCGTCTGAATATTGTTCGGGATACCGGCGTCGGAGCCTACCACGCCGTAGCTGGAGCGCAGTTTCAACTGGTTCAGCCAGCCGACGTTTTTCAGCCAGTTCTCTTCGTGCATCGCCCAGCCGACGCCGACGGCCGGGAACGTTCCGTAGCGACCGTTGACCGGAAAGCGCGACGATCCGTCGGTACGCACCGTGGCGGTTATCAGGTATTTGTTGTCATAGTTGTAATTGACGCGAGCCAGATACGAAAGGTAGGTGAAAACCGCGCCGCCGGTGGTTCCGGTCAGCGTAGAGGCTTGTCCGAGCCCGGTGTACCACAGGTCGCGGTTTTTCCATGCCACGTCGGGCATGCCCAGGATCTTCTGACTCTGATCTTGCGAGGTGGTTTTCTGGAAGGTGATGCCGACCAGCGCGCTGAACGCATGTTTGTTCTTTTCGAACGAGTAGGAGAGCGTATTTTCGTTCAACCAGTTGAACGTGCGGCTCTGGTTGACGCTCAGTTCGTTGTCGGTACGCCGTTGGTCGACGTTGACTTCGTATTTCGGCAGGAAGCTTTTGCCCTCGGAGTTGGAATTGTTCAGCGTATAAGAGGATTGGAAAACGAGGTTCTTGACCGGTTCCAGCTTGACGAAAAAGTTGGCGATCGTCTTGTAATAGTTCGTATAGTTGTCGCTGTTGTAGTATAGGTTGGCTACCGGATTGCCCGATTTTCCGATCTCGTCGACCGGGCCGAAGAATTTCGACGGGTCGTCCGGGTCCATCACCGGAGCCGTCGGCAGGGCGCGCAGCGCGCTCGCGAGATTCGATCCCTGGCTGTTGCGCCGTTCGTAGATGTAGGAGATATTGCTTCCGATGGTCGCCCATTTGGTCAGGTCGTAAGTGTTCGACAGCTTGACGTTGGCCCGTTCGTACCCGGAGCTTTTCATCACGCCTTCCTGATTGAAATAACCCGAAGAGAGGCCGTAGGTCGTTTTTTCGCCGCCGCCCACCAAGTTGACGTTGTAGTTCTGCGTTACGGCCAGTTGCGTGATTTCGCGCTGCCAGTCCGTTCCGCGTCCGGCCGCGTCGATTTGCTGCTGCGTGTAGGGCAGGGAGATCGAAGTCCCGTCGGCGGCGTTCTGCGCCATCACCCTGCGGTTCTGCAGGTAGAGGTATTGCCCTGCGTCGGCGTAGTCGAGGTAGCGTTCCATCTGCGATACGCTGACGTTGGCGTCCACGGTCAGTTGCACGGGTTGGTTCTTGCGGCCCTGTTTGGTGGTGATGATGATCACGCCGTTGGCGCCGCGCGAACCGTAGATCGCCGTTGCCGAAGCGTCTTTGAGCACCTCCATCGACTCGACCTCGTTCGGGTTGAGGAACGAGATATTGTCCATGATCAGACCGTCCACGACGTAGCACGGATCGGAGTTGGTGAACGAACTGACGCCGCGCACGCGGATTTGCGGCGCGCCGCCCGGCGCGCTGTTCTGCACCACTTCGACGCCGGCCACCTTGCCCTGCAGGCCTTGCAGCGGGTTGGCCGCCGCAACGGTCGTCGCCAGTTCGCTTCCTTTGATCGACGCGATGGAACCCGTCACGTCTCGCTTGCGCTGTACGCCGTATCCTACGACTACCACGGCGTCCAGGTCGGTGGCGCTGTCCTGGAGTGTCACGTTGAGCGAGGCTTGTCCCGTGTAAGGGATTTCTTGCTCTTTGTACCCGATGTACGAAAATACCAGGACGTCGCCCGGTTTTACGTCGAGGGAGAAGGTTCCGTCCGCGCCGGCGTACGTGCCCCGGTTGATGTCGCCCTTGATCAGAACGCTGGCCCCGATCAGGGGTTGCCCCTGGGTATCCGTTACGCGGCCGGTCAACAGTTTTGCGTCGCCCTGCGCATACGCCGCCAGGGAACAGCAAAAAATTAGGGCTGACAGCACGATCAGCCTAACCGGTTTTAAAAAGTCGAATACTTTCATAGAAACAGATTTAGTTTGGTTCGATTGTATTTGTTGACAGACAGGTACAAAGCAGATGCCAAGAATCGTATTCCGGTGTTTTTGCGCCTGAATGAGCCTAATTCGGCGAATCCCGTATTTTTTCGTTCGTTTCTCCGGCGAAAATGCCCGGAATCCGTTACCTTTGTAGAAGGTTTAAAATATTGCGGGTTATGAAAAGAATGTTGTTTGCCGTTTTGTTGCTGGCCGTTGTGTCGGCCCGTGCGGAAGGATTCCGTTTTGCGCTGATGAGCGATCTGCACGTCACGGCCGATTCGCTGGCCGCCAACGACTTGCGACATGCCGTCGATCAGATCAATGCGACGCCGGGACTGAGCTTCGTAATCGTTTCGGGCGATTTCACCGATTACGGAGACGATGCCTCGCTGCGGAAAGCCAAAGCGATCCTCGACGGGCTGAAACTGAAATATTACGTTACTTCCGGGAATCACGAAACCAAGTGGAGCGAGTCCGGAGCGACCGCTTTCGGGCGCATTTTCGGTTCCGACCGTTTCCGGTTCGAGTACGGGAATTACCTGTTTCTTGGGTTCAATACGGGGCCGGTGATCCGGATGGCCGAAGGGCACGTCGCGCCGCAGGACGTTAGCTGGCTCGAAAAGGAGCTTGCGGACTACGGAACCGAACGGCCGGTTTTTCTGGTTACGCATTACCCGATGATGAAGGGCGACGTCGATAATTGGTACGCGGTGACCGATGCCGTCCGCAAATACGATATCCGGGCGTTTATCGGCGGGCATTACCATACCAACCGGCTGGCCGATTACGACGGTATTCCGGCTTTCATCTGCCGTTCGACGCTACGGGGCGGCGAGCCGTTCGGCGGATATTCGGAATTCGAAGTGACGGCCGATTCGGTGATCGTTTACGAGCGGAAGATCGGGGCCGGACCCCAGCGATGGGGCGCGTATTCGTTGAAAGATACCTATTTTACCGCAGATACCGCCGGATATGTGCGCCCCGACTTTTCGATCAACGCGCGGTACGGCAGAGTGAAAGAGACGTGGATGACCCCGATCGGCAATGCGATCTATTCGTCGCCGGTGCTTTGCGACGGGCGGGTGTACGTGGGCGACGACCTCGGACTGTTGAATTGCCTCGATGCCGCGGATGGCAGGCTGCTGTGGCGGTTCGCCGCGAAAAATCGGATCATCGGAACGTCGGCCGCAGCCGACGGAACGGTCGTGTTCGGGTCTGCCGACGGCAATATTTACGGAATAGACGCGAAAAAGGGGAAATTGCGCTGGAAGGTCGAAACTTCGGAAGCGGTGCTCGGCGCCGTGACGATCGACGGCGGAGTAGCCTACATCGGTTGCAGCGACCGGACGTTCCGGGCGATCGACGTGCGTACGGGCCGGGAGGTATGGACGTTTACCGGGACGAACGGATACGTCGAAACGCGTCCGCTGGTTTACGACGGTAAAGTGATCTTCGGAGCCTGGGACGACCATCTGTATGCGCTGGACCGTTCCGACGGACGCTTACTGTGGTCATGGAGCGACGGGCGTCGTGGTATGCACTATTCGCCCGCCGCGGTCTGGCCGGTGGCAACCGCCGGACGGATTTTCATAGCGGCTCCCGACCGGGTGTTGTCGGCGATCGACGCTTCGACCGGCCGGACGCTGTGGCGTACCGCCGAATCGACCGTGCGCGAAACCGTAGGGCTCTCCGAAGATTCGTCGAAAGTGTACAGCAAAACGATGCGGGACAGCGTCGTATGCTTTTCCACACGCGGCGACCGGCCTGAAAAACGGTGGGCGTCGTACGTGGGTTTCGGTTATGAAATCGCGCCGTCGATGCCGCAGGAAAAAGACGGGGTCGTCTTCGGAAGCACGATGAATGGGGAGGTCTATGCGCTCGACGCGTCGGACGGCAGCGTGCTGTGGCGGCATAAGGTCGATAACTCGCTGATCAGTACGGTCGTGCCGCTCGATCGGAACCGTTGCCTGTTCACCAGTTCGGCCGGGATCGTCGGGTTGCTGGAAGCGCGGTGACGGATGCTTCGGGAAAAAGAATAAAAACGGCGGAGAATCCGAGGATTCTCCGCCGTTTTGTACGAGATTCGTACGAACCGTCGATTAATAATTGTTCTTTTTCGGTTCGAAGTAGGCTTGCGGGTGAGCGCAGGAAGGGCAGCTTGCGGGCGCTTTCTTGCCTTTGTGGATGTAACCGCAGTTGCGGCACTGCCATTCGATCTCTTCGTCGCGTTCGAAAACCTTGTCGGCTTCGACGCGGGCCAACAGCGCGCGGTAGCGTTTTTCGTGCTCGGCTTCGACGGTGGCGATTGAGCGGAAAACGGCGGCGATCACCGGGAATCCTTCCTGATCGGCCACATCGGCGAACGTCGGGTAGAGATCCGTCCACTCTTCGTTTTCTCCGGCTGCCGCGGCTGCGAGATTCTCTTTAGTTGTTCCGATTACGCCGGCCGGATAACTCGCCGTAATCTCGACCATGCCTCCTTCCAGGAATTTGAAGAATCGCTTGGCGTGTTCCTTTTCCTGTTCGGCCGTTTCGGCGAATACGCCGGCGATCTGTTCGAAGCCCTCTTTTTTGGCTACGCTTGCGAAAAATACGTAACGGTTCCGTGCCTGCGACTCCCCGGCGAAAGATTTCAACAGGTTCTGTTCGGTTTTCGTGCCTTTGATACTTTTTCCCATTTCTTTAAGCTTTTATAGTAAATGATTTCGTTATGTCTCTGCTTTCCAGTACAAAGATACGCGGAGATCGGAAAAATAGCAAACGATCCGCGATCATAAATATTTATAACCGTATAAGTTTATGTGATCCGTCGCGAGGCCGAAGACATCGCATATGCCGGAGCCGCCCGGCCGGTTTTCAGCCGTATGCCGCAAAAAGAGTTTTTTGTAGGTACGGCTTTTCTTCGAAAAACGGCGGATTACGACGTCCAATCGGGTTTGGACGGTAAATTTCCCGAATTTTTCTTTTGAAATAACGTCTATCAAAATATATCCTCCTAAGTAATCTTTCGGCGGGTTTTTAATATGTTTTTCTCTTTATCTTCGCAAGCGCATAATACGAACGGAGCAAACCAGCTATAAAACCCGGAATTTTTTCATGCGAACAGTTTTATCGGAGCCGACCGACTAAAATTAATATTTTATTCGCTGTTTTCAAAACAAAGTCTCCGCCGTATCCCGGCCCGTTCCGGTGCGCGATACGGCCCCGTGCCGGAAACGGGGAGCGTCGTGCGGAAAATGAAATTTTGTTCCGGGACAGAGCCGGTTCCGGCGTTTGCAAAACGTGTGCGTAAGCGCAATCGGTTCGCAGGGAGAAAAGTCGCCGCAATTTTTGGCCGGCGTGAAACGTTTATCCGACAACGGGGTATTGTTTGTCAAGTCAAAAATAAATACCTTTGACGCGTGTCTATCCGCGGATTTCGCGGGTTTTCCACAGGAACCCGATTTATTTATACGACATTATGAGCGATTCGATCAAACACGAGTGCGGCATTGCCTTTATCCGCCTGCTCAAGCCGGCCGATTACTACCTGAAAAAGTACGGCACCTCGTTCTACGGACTTAACAAAATGCATATCCTGATGGAGAAGCAGCACAACCGGGGACAGGACGGCGCGGGAGTGGCCAACATCAAGCTGTACCCGGAACCCGGATGCGTTTATATCAACCGGGTGCGTTCGAACGGAGCCGCTCCGATCAAGGATATTTTTCAGCAGATCGACGTCCGGATCAACGAAGCGGTCGCGAAGAACCCGCAGGTGCTGCAAGATCCGCTGCTGCTGAAAAAACAGGTGGAGTTTACCGGCGAGATTTTTCTGGGACACCTGCGTTACGGGACTTTCGGCAAAAACGACATCGAGAACGTGCACCCGGTCTCGCGCGAGAACAACTGGATGACGCGGAGCCTGGTGCTGGCCGGGAATTTTAACCTGACCAATATCGACGAATTGTTCGACCGGCTGATCGAGTTGGGGCAATATCCGCCCGCAAAAACCGATACGGTGACGATTCTCGAGCGCATCGGTCATTTCCTCGATCGTGAAAACGACGATAAGTACCGCTATTTTAAAGATAAAGGCTATTCGAAGCACGACGTCACCGAAATGCTGGCCAAGCACATCGACCTCAAGGAAGTATTGTCGCTGTCGGCCCGCCGTTGGGACGGGGGATATGCGATGGCGGGGGTGATCGGCCATGGCGACGCGTTTATCATGCGGGACCCGTCCGGAATCCGTCCGGCGTTCTACTATTGCGACGACGAGATCGTCGTCGCCGCTTCGGAGCGCGCGGTGATCCAGACGACATTCAACCTCGGGTACGAAGATATCCGGGAGCTGACGCCGGGCCACGCTTTGATCGTGCGACGCGACGGAGAGGTATCGGTCGATCCGTTTACCGCGCCGCGGCCGATCCGGCCCTGTTCGTTCGAGCGGATCTATTTCTCGCGGGGCAGCGACCAAGATATTTACCGCGAGCGCAAGCAGCTCGGACGGCAGCTTGTGCCGCAGATTTTGAAAAGTATTGATTACGACATCGAAAATACGGTGTTTTCCTATATTCCGAATACGGCCGAGAGCGCTTTTTTCGGCCTGGTCGAAGGACTGGACGAATACTGCCAGGGCGTCCGTGCGCAACATATTCTGGAAGAGAACGGCAGGCTGACCGAAGCCCGGCTCAAGGAGATCCTGCGTTTCAAGCCCCGGATCGAAAAGGTGGCGATCAAGGATGTCAAGATGCGGACGTTCATCACGCAGGACAACGAGCGCGACGACCTGGTGGCGCACGTTTACGACATCACCTATGGCACGATCCGTGCCGGGGTGGACAATCTGGTGATCATCGACGATTCGATCGTGCGCGGGACGACGCTGCGGCAGAGCATCATTCGGATACTCGACCGGCTGAAACCGAAAAAGATCGTGGTATGTTCGTCGGCGCCCCAGATCCGTTATCCGGACTGCTACGGGATCGACATGTCGCGCCTGAGTGACTTCGTGGCGTTCCGGGCCGTAATCGAACTGCTACGCGAACGCGGGATGGAGCATGTGATCGAAGACGTTTACCGCAAGGCCGTCGCCGAGCTTCAAAAAGGCGACCGCTCCGAGACGGTGAACTGCGTTACCGAGATTTACGATCGTTTCACCGATGAGGAGATATCGGCCAAAATCGCGGAGATCGTTACGGCTCCGGAGATACAGGCTCGCGTCGAGGTGATCA
>OOAO01001767.1_pt1 | contig 16792 bp, 17 predicted proteins | sample 1671821 | NCBI WGS metagenome assembly OOAO01 (sample SAMN06348196, study PRJEB24527) | human gut metagenome | biome: human gut; feature: ankylosing spondylitis patient; material: feces | host: Homo sapiens | place: China | collected 2015-10 | reverse complement strand
AGCATGGGATTTTCCACTTAGATCCAGCCGTCCAGCACCTCCAGAGGCACCTCCCCCTGCCAGTCAAAGTACAGGCCGGGTGCGGCGGACAGAGCCTGCCGCCACTCCGCCTCCGTCACCTCCTTCAGCTGGTTGGCACTGCTCAGGGCTTCCACCAGAATGGTATATGCCTGCTGGAACAGATCCGCTGTATCCGCTTCGCTGTACTGCACGCCGAAGCGCTGTACCTCGTTCCCACCGGCGGGAATCACAGCTGCCATACGCAGCGGCCGGGCCGTCTCAGCAGGATCGGCCACCGCGAGTCCTCCGCCTCCTGTGGATGGCCGGGACAGCAGGCCGGATGGCACTGCGATGCTCTGGGTCAGAACCACCAGGTACACCGCCGAGCAGCTGAGCAGCACGATCAAAAGACTTTTGATCCGCTCCACGATTTGCTTCCTTCTCCGTTTACTCATGGCGCGGCCCCTCAATCTTCAGCTCCATGCGCACCGACAGGCCGGGTCCCTCCCGGTCCACCAGCTCCAGCACGCCCTCATGACGCGCCACGATCTCCTTGGCGATGGACAGGCCTAAGCCGGTGCCGCCCGACTGGCGGGAGCGGGCCTTGTCCACCCGGTAAAAGCGCTCGAAAATGTGGGGCATATCCTCGTCGGAGATCCCGACGCCGTTGTCCTCCACCCGGATCACCACGTCTCCGCCCTCCACCGTCAGAGCGGTGTGGACAAAGCCCATGTGGCCGGAATATTTGATGCCGTTTTCCATAAGGTTATATAGAATTTGGTGCAGATCGTCCTCGGTGGCCAGCACCACGGCGGACTCGTCCGCCTCGTAGGAGAGAGTGGTCTCCTGCTCCCGTGCCACCACCGCCAGCATCCGTACCACCCGGCGCAGCACCGGGGCCACCGCCACCGGCGCAGGCTCGGCGGCTGCGCCGCTGTCCAGCCGGGTCAGCCGCAGCAGATCCTCGGTGATGCGGGTCAGACGCTGAGCCTCCTCGCCGATGTCCGCCACAAATTCCCGTGTGGTCTCGGCGTTCATGTCGTCGGTCTGGAGGATGGAGTCCGTCAGCAGGCGGATACCCGCCAGCGGCGTTTTCAGCTCGTGGCTGGCATCGGAGACGAACTGGCGGCGGGCGCTCTCCGTGCGCTGGAGACGGTCGGTGAGGCTGTTGAACTCCGCTGCCAGCTGGGCGATCTCGTCGGAGCCCGTCACCTTGGCCCGGTGACTGTAAGCCCCCTCCCGCACCTGACGGATGGCCTGCAGCAGGTCGCTGATGCGGCGGGTGAACATCCGGGAGAGCAGGGCGCTGAGGAACAGCACAAACAGGGCCACCAGAAGAGAGATGCGCATGATATTGGTCTGGAAGCTCCGCAGCAGCTCCGCCTGTACGGTGTCGTACTCGTAGGCGTAGACCGCTCCCACGATCTGGTTGTGGTACACCACCGGGGAGGCGCCCCGGCTCAGAAATGCCTCGCCGTCGTAGCGGCAGTAAAAGGTGTCGTTGCCCCGCAGGGCCTGTGCGATCTCCGTATAAAAGGCGTAGAGTCCACGGGCGTTGTCCCCCTCACGGGTGTCATAGAGGATGCGCCCGGCGGTGTCCGTGACCAGCACACGGGAGACGCCGGTCTCCTCCACGGCGGACATAGCCTGGGCCACGTTGTCCTCCGTCAGGTCGGCCAGACCTGACAGGGCCGCCTCGGCGATCTTGACGCTGCCGACCATGGCGGTTTGCTTGGTGCGGAATACCAGATTCTGGGACACCAGAAGGGGGTAGGTATTCAGCAGCAGCAGCACCGCCAGAATTACCAGAATATAGCTCAGGCCGAACTTAAATTGTAGGCTGATCTTCCCCGGCAAAATAGTAACCCACTCCCCACTTGGTGATGATATAGGCGGGCTCCGCCGGAACACGCTCCAGCTTCTCCCGCAGGCGGCGGATGTGGACATCCACCGTGCGATAGTCCCCGGCGTAGGAGTAGCCCCACACCAGATCCATCAGGCTCTCCCGGCTGTATACCCGCCGGGGATTTTTCATCAGCAGCTCCACCAGATCGTACTCCTTGGCGGTGAGGTCGATGGCCTTGCCGTCCCGGATGGCCACCCGCTGGCGGGTGTCCAGCGTCAGGTCACCCACCGTCAGCAGCTCCGGATCCGGCTGGGCTGCCGGACGGCTCTGGCCGGAGGAGCGCCGCAGCAGCGCCCGGATGCGGGCTTTCAGCTCCAGAATGTTGAAGGGCTTGGTGACATAGTCGTCGGCCCCGCAGGCAAAGCCCATGATCTTGTCGGCGTCCTCGCTGCGGGCGGTGAGCATGATGATGGGAACGTCGGAAAATTCCCGTATCTTCATGCAGGCCTCGCTGCCGGAGAGGCCGGGCATCATCAGGTCCAGAATGATGAGGTCCAGCGCCTCCTGACGGGCCAGCTCCACGGCGGTTGCGCCGTCGTAGGCGGTGAGGACCTGATAGCCCTCGTTCTCCAGATTGAATTTGATGCCCTTGACCAAGAGCTTTTCGTCGTCTACTACCAGTATTTTCATGTATCGTCCTCCACGGTGATCTGCTGCCGGATGGTTTCAAAAATGCCCTCACCGATGCCGTTGACATCCATGATGGACTCGATATCGGCAAAGGGGCCGTGCTCCTCCCGATAGGCCACGATGCGCTGGGCCAGTGTGGGCCCGATGCCGTCCAGCGCTTCCAGTTGGGCGGCGTCGGCGGTGTTGATGTTCACCTTGCCGGGGACGGCGGGAGGATCGGGAGCCTCCGGCTCCTGCGCTGTATACTGGGGCGTGACGGTGTAGTCCCCGCCGCCGACGCTGCGGTGGTCGGTGAAATACAGCAGCGCCAGACACAGAAGGAAGATGGCTGTCAGAAGCAGCAGATATTTTTCTGTTTTTGTGATCTTTCCCATTTTTCCGCAGTTGACTCCCGGTCGATTTTTGTTATAATAAGAGGAAAGCGACCCTGCGGCCGGGAGGGGGGGCTGCCCCGCTGACGGCCGCTGATGCCGGCGGAGAGCATGAGGGCCGGCTCCTGCTTACGGATGGTAGATAGACTCATTATAGCATAGATGGAGAAAAATTACTATGAAAATTCGCCGTATTCTATCTGTTTTTTTGCTGACCGTGCTGATGGTCAGTCTGATGCTGACCCCGCAGGCCTACGCCCTGCCTGCGCTGGAGATCAAGGCCAAGGCGGCCGTACTGGTGGACGCCGATGAGGGGCGGATCATCTTTGGGCAGAATGAGCAGGAGAGGGAATACCCCGCCAGCATCACCAAGGTGATGACGGCCCTGCTGACGCTGGAGGCCGTGGACGCCGGGAAGCTGTCTCTGGACCAGCCCATCACCGCATCGGCGGTGGTGAACGATCAGGACCCGGAGGGCAGCTCCGCCGGCATCGAGGAGGGCGAGGTGCTGACGGTGGAACAGCTGCTGTACTGCCTGCTGCTGGTGTCCGCCAACGAGGCGGCGGACATTCTGGCGGAGACGGTATCCGGCTCCCGTGAGGCCTTTGTGGAGCTGATGAACCAGCGGGCGCAGGAGCTGGGCTGCACCGGCACCCACTTTGCCAACACCAACGGCCTGCACGATGTGAACCACTATACCACCGCCTACGATATCTATCTGTTCTTCCGGGAGGCCATGAAGCATGAGACCTTCATGACCATCACCGGCTCCGTGGCCTATGAGGTGCCGGCCACCAACAAGTCCGAGGCACGGGAGCTGCACACCACCAACTCGCTGCTCTCCAACTGGCGTATTCTGGATTATCTCTATGACGGGGTGGACTGCGGCAAGACCGGCTCCACGCCGGAGGCGGGGTACTGTCTGGTGTCCAGCTGCCTGCGGGACGGCAAGCGGCTGGTGGCGGTGGTGCTGGGCGCCGAGGGCGAGGGGACTCATATCGAGAGCTTTTCCGAGAGCGCACGGCTCTATGACTACGGCTATGACAACTTCAGCAAGCAGCTGGTGGTCTCCACGGAGGACGTGTTCCGCCAGCCGGTGGCCCTGTCCAAGGAGACGGACTGCGTGATGCTCTATCCGGCGGAGAACGCCGAGGCGTTCCTGCCCTCCGACGTGACGAAGGATCAGCTGGAGCAGACGGTGACGCTGAAAAATGAGGTGGCGGATGCTCCCATCACCCGGGGGCAGGAGATGGGGACCCTGACCATCTCCTACAACGGGCAGGTGTGCGTCACGGTGCCGCTGCTGGCGCAGGCGGACGTCAGCGCCTCCCGGTTTTTGGTGGCCAAGGCGGCGGTGGAGGAGTTCCTCTCCCGCACCATTGTGAAGGTGGCGCTGGTGGTACTGGTGCTGCTGGTGATCCTGCTGGTGCTTTGGGCGAAGGTGTTCCGCCGCAACCGGCGCTACGGCAGCCGCAGCGGCAGACGGTATCGGAGCAGCTCCTACCGGGGCGGCAGAAGAGGACGCTGAAAAACGATAGACGGGCGGGTCTGCCCTAAGGGCAGGCCCGCTTTTTATGGGCGGAGGTGTATGGTATGGCGGAGGAGCTGCGGATCCTCTATGAGGATCCCTATCTGGTGGTGTGCGTGAAGCCGGTGGGGGTGCTGTCGGAAGACAGCGAGAGCGGGCGATCCCTGCCACGGATGCTGGCGGAGCACTACCGGCAGGCGGGAAAGCCCGACTATATCGCCACGGTGCATCGGCTGGACAAGATCGTGGGCGGGGTGATGGTATTGTCCCGGCGGCGGGAGGTCACGGGCAGGCTGACGGCGGCCATAGCCGCTCATGAGATCACCAAGGAGTATCTGGCGGTGCTGCGGGGGCACCCGCAGGAGCCGGCCGCCACGCTGACGGATCTGCTGTTCCGGGACGCCTCCCACAACAAGAGCTATGTGGTGAAGCGGATGCGTAAGGGCGTCCGGGAGGCCCGGCTCTCCTATGAGGAGGTGGGGCGCACGGAGGAGCTGTCGCTGGTGCGGGTGCAGCTCTATACGGGGCGTACCCATCAGATCCGGGTGCAGTTTGCCTCCCGTGGGCTGCCGCTGCTGGGGGATATCCGCTACGGCAGCAAGGATCCCGGCTGCACGGCGGCGCTGTGGTCATATCATCTGGGCTTCCGGCATCCCGTCACCGGGAAGCCGGTGGATGTGACGTGTCCGCCGCCGAAGGCGTATCCGTGGGATTTGTTTGGCGGGGTAAAATGACAGAGAGCACCGGCGGTCTGTGGGGCCGTCGGTGCTTTTGCGTGGTTGCCAATCGGAGACGGATGTGGTAGAATCCGGGGAGAAGAATCACTGCGAGAGGGGGAGCGCCATGCAGGAGCTGATAAGCGCACTGACGGCCCATGAGGAGGAATGCTCACGGGAGTTCGAAGCGGATCTGTCCGCCTTCTGCACCCGGCATATGGACGCCCAGCTGGTGCAGCAGCTGCGGCAGCTGGTGGCGGAGGGGGAGGAGGATCTGGCCTACCGGGCCTTCTATGCCCTGACCATCATCTACCGCAATCGGAAGGACTATCAGCAGCTGCAGGCGCTGTTCGAGGAGAATCCACGCTTTGCGGGACATCCCTCCTATCACCATCTGCTGATTTTGTTCCAGCTGGAGGCGGAGACCTTCTTCGATGCGCTGGAGCTGCTGGAGCTGCTGAACCGGAGCCGGGTCCCCATGACCCTTCAGGCGCTGAGTCAGGCCTCCGGCTACCCCAAGAGCACCATCCACTCGCTGCTGGCCACCCTGCGGAGCTACGGCTGCATCCGGCAGGAGTCGGATGGCCGGTACTACCTGGGGACAAAGCTGTTCGAGTGGGGCTGCGGCGTGTCCGCTGCGTGGGAGATCACCCGCTGCGCCCGTCCCTATTTGGAGCGGCTGGCCCAACAGACTCAGTATACGGCCCTGCTCTCCTGCGTGGAGGGCAGCAACATCGTGGTCATCGACCAGCGGGTCAGCGGCACAGGGATCCATGTGGCCTCGGAGATCGGCGGCCGTACGCCCCTTCACGCCACGTCGCAGGGGAAGCTGCTGCTGTCCCAGTTGCCGGATGCCACGGTGCGCTATCTGATGAACGGCCAGGGCATGGATCCCTTTACCCCCCATACCATCGTGGACCTGGCGACGCTGACGGAGGAGCTGGAGCGTATCCGCCAGTGGGGATATGCCATCGAAAACGGCGAGTACAAGATCGGCCTGCGGTCCGTGTCGGCTCCGGTGTTCGACAGGGAGGGGCAGATGCGCTATACTCTGACGGTGGTGGGCCTGTTTCGCCATGTTGCCTCCGGGGAGTTCGAGGAGGCGGTGGACATGGTCTGCGCCGCCGCCGGAAAGCTCAGTCGGGAGCTGGGCTATCATGCGTAGAGCGTTCCGCCATACGGAATTATGTTCTGCTTTGCGAAAAGGCTATTTTCTTTTGCCGGGGCAGATGGTAAAATAGACTTACGATAGAAAAGACTGCCGCCATGGTGCGGCGCTCTTTTCGGCGAGCGTGATATGCAAATGAGGATAACGGAGGAAAAGCAATGAAGAGAACGAGTGGAAAGCGGTGGATATCGCTGGTACTGGCGCTGTGCCTGTGCCTGCTGGTTGGCTGCGGCGGCAAGCAGACGGGCTACGACCCCCTGAAGGGGGTGGAGACCCGGATGATCACCGACTCCGCCGGACGGCAGGTGGAGATCCCTGCCGAGATCACCCGCATCGCACCCAGCGGCTCCACGGCCCAGATGATCCTGATGCCGGTGGCCTATGACCTGCTGGTGGGGCTCAGCAGCAGCCCCAGCACGGCACAGATGCCCTATTTCCCGGAGGAGATGCGGTATCTGCCCACCTTCGGCCAATTCTACGGCAGCAAGGCCAGCCTGAATATGGAGTCCCTCATCGCCGCCCAGCCCCAGCTCATTATCGACTTGGGCGACGCCAAGGACAGCATCGCCAAGGACATGGACACCATTCAGAAGCAGACGGGCATCCCCACCATCTTCATCGAAGCGGATCTGGATGATATGGCGGCGGCCTACCGGACGCTGGGGGACATTCTGGGGCGGCAGGAGCAGGCGGAGGAACTGGCGCAGTTCATTGACCGCACTGTCACCATGGCCCAGACCAACGCCGCAAAAATCCCGGAGTCTCAGCGGCTCAAGGTGCTCTTCGGCACCGGCTCCACGGGCCTTGCCTGCAACGCAGCCGGGTCCGTACAGGCGGATGTCATCGACCTTGTGGGGGCGGTGAACGCCATCATCCCGGAAGAAGTTACCAACCGGGGCGGCGGTACCACCGTCAGTCTGGAGGAGGTATACGCCGTGGAGCCGGATGTTATTCTGCTGGCCTCCGGCGGCCCCTACGATACCCTGACGGAAGGGGACTGGGCGGGCCTCACCGCCGTGCAGCAGGGGCGGTACTACGAGATACCGGGCCTGCCCTACGACTGGATGAGTTCCCCGCCGTCGGTGAACCGGGTGCTGGGCATCTGGTGGCTGGGGAATCTGCTGTACCCCCAGCTGTATGACTACGATATGACGGCTGTGGCACAGGAGTACTACCGGCTGTTCTGGCACTATGACCTGTCGGCGGAGGAGGCGGCCGGGATGCTGAGCCGATCCACCCTGCGGACGTGACCCCATACGGGGAGGAGAACCTGCGAGGAAGAAGTGCAGTATCCGCCTGCGGCGGCTGACCCTGTGGCGGCTGGTCTGCCTGACGGCGGTATGCCTGCTGCCGGGAAGGGCGGAGGCCGGCGGCAAGCCCTCCGCCGGAGGGACAGACCCCTCTGCCCCCGGCGGCAGTCAATCCGATGGACAGACCGGCCCGCAGGGCGGCACCACCATCAGCGGCGGCGCACGGGTGCTGTATTTCAAAAAAGAGAGGGACGAATAAATGAGCACCTTGTTTCACAATATCCTGCGGGCAGCAGCCAGCGCCATGGAGATTCCGGTGGTGATCTGCCTGCTGCTGTTGGCGTTTTCCGTGTTTTCTCTGGGCTGGTGGCTGGCGGAGCTTCTGGGAGAGCGGCGGCATATGAACGCCAGTCTGCCCCGGCTGCTGGAGGCCATGCGAAGCGGCGAAAGGCCCCTGCCGGACTGCATCGCCGCTCTGCGGGAGAGTCTGGCGGTCAACCTGCTGGAAAAGCGGGGGGAGGTGTACTACGATGCCAGGACCGGCACCTATTACATCGTCCCCAATGCGGCGGGGAACTGACCCATGGAGAAGCTGATGACCGGGAGGACCTACCGGCGGCGCTTTCTCCTGCTGGGCGGGGTGTGCCTGCTGCTTCTGCTGGGCTCCATGCTGGTGGGGCGCTATGGCCTGTCCGTAGACAAACTCCTGCATATGCTGTGGACAAGGCTCACCGGCGGCGCTGCGGACTGGTCCGTCAGCGACGAGAAGGTGGTGTTCGCCATCCGTCTGCCCCGCATTGCGGCGGCAGCGCTGGTGGGTGCGGCGCTGGCCGTCTCCGGCACGGCCTATCAGGGAATGTTCCGCAACCCCATGGTGTCGCCGGATATTCTGGGGGCCTCCACCGGCGCAGGCTTCGGCGCAGCGCTGGCTATCCTGCTGGGGGCCGGGTATTTCGGCATCTCCCTGTCCGCCTTCTGCTTCGGCCTGCTGGCCGTGGCGGCGGCGTGGCTGGTGAGCCGTCTGTCTCGCTCAGACCCCACGGTGGCGCTGATCCTGGCGGGTATGATGATCTCCTCCCTGTTTTCCGCCGGGACCTCCTTTATCAAGCTGGTGGCGGATACCCAGCAGCAGCTGCCTGCTATCACCTATTGGCTCATGGGCAGCCTCAGCTCCATCAAGGCCGAGGATGTGCGCTTTCTGGTGCTGCCGGTGGCGGTGGGACTGCTGCCGCTGTTTCTCCTGCGCTGGCGGATGAACCTGCTGACGGTGGGGGAGGAGGAGGCCCAGTCCATGGGCGTGCGGACGGGGGTACTGCGTCTGGTGGTGATCCTGTGCGCCACGCTGCTGACCGCCGCCAGTGTGGCGGTGTCCGGCATGATCGGCTGGGTGGGTCTGGTGATCCCCCACTTCTGTCGTATGCTGTTCGGCTACGACTACCGGCGGCTGATCCCGGCGGCGGCCCTGTTTGGAGCGGCTTTCCTGCTGGCGGTGGATGACATCGCTCGGCTGGTGACCACCGGTGAGCTGCCTCTGGGTATCCTGACGGCCTTCGTGGGAGCGCCGCTGTTTCTGTATCTCATCATCACGGGAGGGCGACGGCATGAGCATTGACGTGGAGAGACTCTCCTTTTCCTACGGCGCTCACCCGGTGCTGCGGGATGTCAGCTTCCGGGCCGAGCCCGGACAGCTGGTGGCAGTGCTGGGGCCCAACGGAGCGGGGAAGAGTAGCCTGTTCCGCTGTATGCTGGGCTTTCTGCCCCACTATCAGGGGAACATCTCCCTGTGCGGGCGGGACGTGCGGCATCTGCCCCGGCGGGAGCTGGCCCGCCTGGCGGCGTATATCCCCCAGTCCAGCCAGCCGTTGTTCGACTACACCGTCCGGGACACGGTGCTTATGGGCGCCGCCGGAGGGCTGGAGCCTCTGCGGCAGCCGGGACGGCAGCAGCTGGAGACGGCGCAGCGCATGATGGAGCTGGTGGGCATCGCCCCGCTGGCAGACCGGGGCATCCGCCGCATTTCCGGCGGCGAGCGGCAGCTGACCCTCATTGCACGGGCCTTGGCCCAGCAGGCGAGGATCCTTCTGATGGACGAGCCTGCCGCCAATCTGGATTACGGCAACCAGTTTAGGCTCCTGCAGCAGGTGCGCCGCCTGACGGAGCAGGGCTACACGGTGCTTCTGTCCACCCACAATCCGGAGCACGCCCTTCGCTTCGCCACCCATGTGCTGGCCCTCCACGGCGGCACGGTGGCGGCCTGCGGCCCGGTGGAGGAGATGCTGACGGAGGAGCTGCTGCACACCCTGTACCGTATCCCTCTGACGGTGGCGCAGGTGCCGGTCACCGGTGCCACGGTCCGCAGCTGCGTCTATGACCCGGCCAAGCCGTGAAGCTGTATATCATGTCCTGTGGGGCTGCATACAAAAATTTTCAGAGAGGAAGGAACCTGCACATAAAGCAACACAGGAAGCGTGTATCGGCGCTGCTGCTGACTTTGTGCATGGTGCTGAGTTGGTGATGCCGGTCTCGGCTCTGGACGGACAGGTGCAGGAAGAGCAGCGGGAAGGCTATGACGTTGCCACCATCCACTATACGGACGGCGAAGGCAATGAGCGGGCCATCCCCCTTACCGAGACGGCTTCCGGCTACGCCGATACCCTGCCGGAGGGCGTAACGGAAGAGCAGGTCATGGTGGAATACTTCTCCACCACCCGCTGGGACGGGGCAGTGGATCTCTCGTGGTATAACGGGACGGATACCGAGTTCACCATCACCACTGCCCGGCAGCTGGCGGGTGTGGCGGCGCTGGTCAACAGCAATGCCGCCGACTTCGCCGGCAAGACCATCCGCCTGGGGGCGGACATCTCCCTGCTGCGGTATGAGGAGACGGGCAAGCCGGGTGGGACTTCCCGGCCCACCCAGCCGGAGAAACCCACTACGCCCGATACCCCGCCACCGGCGACAGCAGCAATGTGACCGCCCTGTGGGTTGTGTTGGCTGTGGCTGGCGTGGGCATTATCGTGCTGGTGGTGCTGCTTGTCACTAAGCGCAAGAATAAGAAGGACTAAGCTTCATCGGGAGAAAGCCCTGCGGCCCACACGGGCCGCAGGGCTTTCCTGCCCCCGTCTGTGCCGAAGGGGAGGAGATTTTGCGCCGCCGGAGCCTTTTTCCTATTGTGCATCTGCCGCCGACATGGTATGATAATATCAGTAATGAGCAAGGGTAAACACGCCTGACAGCTTGTCCTTCCGGCGATTTTACGCTTCGTCTCGGTGGGCATCGGCCTGCCGGGGCGTCTCTATCCGGTAAAACTGGCGGCTCTGCCGCCTCTAAAGCATAAGGAGAGCGAAAAACTATGAAATTAGGTATTGTCGAAAGCGAGCCTGTTTCTGAAACTCTCCGCAAACGCACAAATGCCGATAAAGCTTGATAGGACAGGTATTTTCGGATGAAGTCAAAACATAAAAGTTCCTATTTCCCTAGGCATCCCCACACAGAAATGGCGTAAAAATGGCGTAGAGGAACCGACGATACGCAGTTGCGAAAATCGCCTGCTGCAACATTGCTAAGAATATTCAAGCTGCCCTGCGCACCGGCGCAGAGAGATACAAGGCATTTCGCTCCTTTGATCCTCCAAATAAAAATGAGCCTTCTCCGTTTGATATAGAAACGGAAAAAACTCATTTGCATTGTACACGCCTGTCAAGCGGCGCAGAACTTTGGCAGCGCTATGCCTCATCCTCCGCCAGCATACGGTATCCGACGCCAAGCTCGTTGATGATGTAGCGCTTTTCACCGGGCGTCACGCCCATTTTCTTGCGGATGTTCTTCATGTTGACTTGCAGCTTCTTGACGCTGCCATAGTCCGAATACCCCCAGACCGCCCGAATGATGGCGGCATACGTCAGCACCTTTCCGGCGTGAACGGAGAGAAACGCCATGATGTTGTATTCCGTCTGGGTCAGGTCGATCTCCTCTTTCCCTACAAAAACCTGCCGTGTATCATAGTCGATCAGCAGGTCCTGAAGTTGGAATTTTCCGCCGGGGGAACTTTCCTTCTCTTCGCTGTGCCGATGGCTGCGGAGAACGGCACGGATGCGAGCCAGCAATTCCTCCGTGCCAAAGGGCTTGGTGATATAATCATTCGCCCCCAGATCCAGCGCCTCCACCTTGTCCCTCTCGTTGGAGCGGGCGGAGAGCACGATGATGGGTACGGTGTCTGTCTCCCGAACTTCTTGAATCAAGCTCATACCGTCTCGATCCGGCAGACCAAGATCCAAAAGGATGAGGTCCGGATGATGGGAGGCATACATCATCATGCCAAGCTCGCAGGTTTCCGCACAGAGCACCTGATAGTCGCTGGTTTCCAGATTGGCTTTGATAAAGCTTCGGATGTTGGCCTCGTCCTCTACGATTAGGATCTTGTACTTGTTATTGCCCATCGTCCTCACCCCCTCTTTCCAGAGCAAAGCGGAATACCGCGCCGCCGCCCTTCCTATTTTCCGCAGTGATCTCGCTGCCGTGCGCCTTGACGATGGCGGCGCACACGGATAGTCCGATCCCCATATTGCTGCGGGTTCCGTCCACCGGCGCGGCGGACTTTTCATAACTTCCGGTGAAAATCTTTTGAAGTGCATCATCCGGGAGGCCGCAGCCGTTGTCGGCAACCTCAAATACCGCCTTATCCCCCACAAGAGAAACGGAAAGCGTCAGTTCCGTCATGCCTTTTGCGTGGAATACGGCATTTTCCAGAAGATTCAGCAGTACCTGCTCAATAAGGAGCGAATCCATGGGAATGTCCACAAATTCCTCCGGTATCTGTGTGATGACCTTCTGATTCGGATACTTTTTGGAAAACTTCATGAGAACCGAGTCAATCAGTTCATCCAGAACCGTGGGTGTCTTCACGACTTCCACTTTCGCGCCGTCGATTCTTGTGACCGACAGAAGATTTTCAACCATGCGGATGAGCCATTCGCTGTCCTCCTGAATTTCTCCCAACAGCTTGAGCTGCTGCTCCTTTGGCAGTGCGTCATACTTGGAGATCAGCGTGGAGGAGGACCCGTATATAGAGGTGAGTGGTGTGCGCAGATCATGGGAAATCGCCCGCAGCAGATTGCCCCGCATTCGCTCTTTTTCATTCTCCGTCCGCAGCTTTTCCTGATCCCGAATGCGGCTGTTCAGCGTACTGGTGAAAACGGCAACTGCCAGCATAATGACGGCAGATAAGATGCTTTCCCCCACGAAAAAGTCGAAGACATAATAGGGATAGGTAAAGGCAAAATTCACCGCAAATACGCTGACGATTGCCGAAGTGATGCCATAGCAATACCCGTGGGTTTTCAGCGAGATCAAAAACACGCCGAACACAAAGATCATGGGTACCAGCGTCTGCGTGGTAAAGAGCTTCTGAATCAGCAAATTGACGGCAAAGGCACTGCAAAAAATAAGGATCGAAAATAGAGTGTCCTTTTGTCGCTGTCGATTCTTCATCATGCTTCTCCTGAAATTTATTGCGGCATCATACGCCATGCTTTTCGGTTTCGGGCGAAGCCCGGGAGAAAAACGGCTTAAATCCAGTGGTATAAATAACTGCCAGCAGTTATTATATCGCATAAGCGGAAGCGCTTCAAGATTTCTCACAGGAGGATATTGCGCCGCACTCGTTTCTTTACCGAATCTACACCGGGAAAATGCTATCATATAAGCACACAGCGAAAAGGAGAAAGAAATCCGTGGAAAATGACAGTAGCGACGATAACGGTAACTGCTCTTATATGGTCTGTTCGTATGTGGCATATCTACGCCCTTTGCTGCGGTATCGGGTATAGGTGTGTCTTTTTGCATGAAATGATCGTATGAACAGAACATAAAGGAGTCTGAAATGAATTATTTTGGAAGCATTTTCGCAATGGTGGCCTGCATCGCCATGTCCGCCTATTTCAGCGCCACAGAAACGGCATTCTCGTCTCTGAATAAGACCCGCCTCAAGGTGTTGGCGGACAATGGAAACAAGCGGGCAGCGCTGGCGCTCAAGCTGTCCGAAGATTATGACAAGCTGATCTCCACCATCCTGATCGGCAACAATATCGTCAATATCATGGTGGCGTCTATCGGCACACTTCTGTTCGTTGGGCTTTACGGCGACATCGGTGCGACGGTTTCTACGGTCGTCGTAACGATCGTTGTTTTGATTTTCGGTGAGATCACCCCCAAAAGCGTTGCAAAGGACACGCCGGAACGCTTTGCCATGTTCAGTGCGCCCTTTATCCGGCTCTGGATATGGGTGCTGACGCCACTGAACTTCCTGTTCTCCCTGTGGAAAAAGCTGGTTTCCCGCTTCTTCAAGACAGATGACGATGCAAAAATGTCCCACGAGGAGTTGCTTCTTTTTATGCAGGACGTGGAGCAGGATGGCGGCATTGACGAAAACGAGGGCGAACTGCTGCGCAATGCTCTTGAGTTCCGTGACCTGACGGCGGCAGAAATTTTGACCCATCGAATCGACTTGGAGGCCGTGGACATCGGCGAAAGCCATGAGGAAATTGCCAGAGCCTTTACGCAGTCCCGCTTTTCCCGCCTACTGGTCTACCGGGATACCATCGATCAGATCGTCGGCGTTCTTCATCAGAAGGACTTCTATATCAACGGCAAGATGACGGATCAGCCTATTGCGGAGATCATGACGGAGCCGCTGTTTGTCTATCAGCACACAAAGATCCGGGATATTTTGAAAATGCTCCAGCATCAGAAGTCCCATGTCGCCGTAGTCGTGGACGATTTTGGCGGAACGCTTGGTATTGTTACGATGGAGGATATTCTGGAAGAACTGGTCGGTGAAATTTGGGACGAACACGACGAGGTGGAAGAAGATTTTGAAAAGCTGGACGAGAATACCTACCGCGTGGACTGCTCCGTCAGCTTGGAGGATTTTATGGAATTCTTTGGCGTCAAGCTGGAATCGGACAGTGTTTCCGTCGGCGGCTGGGTCATGGAGCAGCTGAATAGAGTCCCCAGTAAGGGCGATTCCTTTACCGCTCAGAATTTGGAGATCACGGTCTCCGATCTGAGTGCGTACAGGGTATCCTTCATCACAGTCAGGCAATGTGGCGTCTGTTTGGCCTGCGAACAATAAAGCAGTCGCACGATTCATAAGGGGTGAGGATGATGTCGGAAGAAATGGTTTGCAGAAAGCGCCGCCTTTCGTCTTTTCAAATTATCATATTGGGCTTTGCTGGGGTCATTCTGCTCGGAGCGCTGCTGCTGATGCTGCCGCTTTCCACAACAGCCGGGTGCGTAACGCCATTTCATGAAGCGCTTTTCACCGCAACCTCTGCGGTTTGTGTGACGGGTCTTGTGGTGCAGGATACCGGCAGCTATTGGTCGGTCTTTGGCCAGACGGTGATCCTGACGCTGATTCAGATAGGCGGGCTCGGTGTTGTCACTGTGGCGGCATCGTTTGCGCTGCTGTCCGGGCGAAGGATCTCTCTGATGCAGCGCAGCACCATGCAGGATGCCATCTCAGCGCCAAAGGTCGGAGGGATCGTCCGGCTGACACGGTTCATCCTGCGAGGGACATTTCTGATCGAACTGATCGGTGCGCTCGCCATGTTGCCGGTGTTTTGCCGGGACTACGGATGGCACGGGATCTGGATGGCGGTATTTCACTCCATCTCCGCCTTTTGCAACGCAGGGTTTGACATTCTGGGAACGAACCATAATTTGTATCCGTCCCTTACCGGTTATGTCCAAAATCCGGTGATCAATATCACGGTCATGCTGTTGATCGTGATTGGCGGCATTGGATTTCTGACGTGGGATGACATCTTTGAAAACAAGTGGCATTTCCACCGTTATCGAATGCAAAGTAAGGTCATTCTCGTTACGACACTCACGCTGATCGTCCTTCCGGCGCTGTTTTTCTTCTTTGTGGACTTTGATGCCCTTCCTCTCGGAACGCGGGTTCAGGCAGCCCTGTTCCAATCGGTCACGCCGAGAACGGCGGGCTTCAACACAGTCGATCTACCCGCCATGTCCGGCGCATCGCTGGGCGTGATGATCCTTCTGATGCTCATTGGCGGCTCTCCTGGGTCTACGGCAGGCGGCATGAAAACCACCACGCTGGCAGTTCTGCTTTCCAATGCTGCCGCGACCTTCCGCCAGCGGGACAGCGCTCAATTCTTTGGGCGCAGAGTCGATTGCAGCGCCGTCAAAACCGCCGCAACCGTCCTGACGATGTACCTTGCGCTGTTCTTTGGCGGAGGCGTTTTTATCAGCGTATACGAGGATCTCCCGCTGTCCTCCTGCCTGTATGAAGCAGCGTCGGCGGTAGGCACGGTCGGACTGACATTGGGTATTACGCCGCAGCTGCATATTCCCTCGCAAATGGTATTGATCGCGCTGATGTATCTGGGCAGAGTCGGCGGGCTGACACTCATTTATGCAGCGGTGTCCAGCAAGAAAGCCGGCAACGCAAAGCTGCCGCAGGAAAGAATCATGATTGGATAAGCAAAGGAGCATCTATCCCATGAAAAATGTTTTATTGATTGGAGCAGGCCGCTTCGGGCGGCATATCGCCATGCAGCTTTCTCAACTGGGGCATCAGGTCATGGCAGTTGATACCAACGAGGAGCGAATCAACGATGTGCTTCCGTTTGTCACCAACGCACAGATCGGCGACAGCACCAATGCGGAGTTTCTGCGTTCGCTGGGTATCGGAAATTTTGATGTTTGTTTTGTGACCATCAGCGGTAATTTTCAGAACTCGCTGGAAACCACCTCGCTGCTGAAGGAGCTGGGTGCCAAATGCGTGGTATCCCGTGCCGAGCGTGATGTGCAGGCAAAGTTTCTGCTTCGCAACGGTGCAGACCATATAGTCTACCCGGAAAAACAGGTGGCAAAATGGGCGGCGATCCGATTCACTGCCGACCATATTTTCGACTACATAGAGATCGACGAGCAGCACGCCATCTTTGAAGTGCAGGTGCCGGAGGCGTGGATCGGGAAAAGCGTTGGTGAGCTGAACGTCCGCAGAAAGTTTGGCATCAACATTCTTGGCATCAAACGAGCCGGAAAAACGGATGTTTCCGTTACGCCGGACACCATATTGTCCGATGACATTACGATTTTGGCATTGGGTGAGTATAAAGCCCTGCAAAAGTGCTTTCGGATTTGACGGGACTCCCCATACCGACGGAAAGGAAATACATGGAGAAAAAACCACAAA
>OOAO01001749.1_pt1 | contig 16903 bp, 8 predicted proteins | sample 1671821 | NCBI WGS metagenome assembly OOAO01 (sample SAMN06348196, study PRJEB24527) | human gut metagenome | biome: human gut; feature: ankylosing spondylitis patient; material: feces | host: Homo sapiens | place: China | collected 2015-10 | reverse complement strand
GGTAGGCCGTCATCGTCGGTTCGAAACGGGTCACTTTGAAACCGGGGCCCGAAGCGTCCGGACGGATGCCGGCGATGTCTTCATAGAACCACGTGTCGTAGACGCCCTGCATCGGGTGGCTCAGCGAACTTCCTCTCAGGCAGAGTTCCTTGCTGGCTGCATTGACCGGCAGCGTTTCCCACAGCGTCGTGGCGTCGGCGTCGGTCCACATGTAGGCGAAACTGTTTTCGCCGGTTTTGGTGAACATGTCCCAGGCTGCCTGGCTGTTGCCGTAGCGCGACAATGCCTGGCCGATGTGGCCCAATCCGAAGATACCGGTATGCATGAAGTTGTCGTACTTCTCCTTCATGTTGCGGACGGTGGCGTCGGAAACCGCTTTTTCGTCGCCGGCCGGCACCATGCCGTAAGCCAGCGCCATCGCGTTTGCGGTCTGGCTGCCGAACGTTTTGTTCGTTTTGTCGTAGAATTTATCGACGAAAGCCTTGCCGATCCGGTCGCGCAGGGCGGCATAATGCGCCGCGTCTTCCGTTTTGCCGAGTACGGCCGCCGCTTGCGAAACGAGGTCCGCGTCGTGATAGTGGAACGCTGTCGAGCTGACCGGGATCGGGCAGTCGATCGCCGCGTTTCCGTTCGGCGGACACCAGTCGCCCAGACCGTAGGGAACGATGTCGTTCTCGGTCAGCGCCGCGATGTGATCGACCCATTGTTTCATTTCGCCGTAGTAGGTTTCGAGCGCTTCCTTGTTGCCGAAATAGAGGTAGATATCCCACGGGATCTGGACGACGGCGGTGCCCCAGTCCGGCGATGCCACGCCGCACAGGCGGCGTCCCGGGGAGATCATGAACGGAATGCCCGGTTGCTTGTCTGCAAAGTAAAATTCACTGTTGTGCAGCTTCTGATGCAGCGTGTTTTCGAGGAATACCGACGACGAAGAGCTGACGTCGCCCATGTATTTCATCCAGAAGTTATTCATGCCGTAATTCATACTTTCGAACGGCGCTACCGCATGGGCGTCGCCGAGCCAGCCGCAGCGTTCGCGGTGCGGGCAGTCGGTCGGCAGGCCGTGAATGTTGCTCAACATCGTCCGGACGGCCAGTTCGTGCAGGCGATTGATTTGCGGGTCGGCGCATTCGAACGTACCGATTCGTTCGACGTCGGTGTGTACGACCACCGCTTTCAGCCAGTCTTTTTCGGGTTGGGTCGCCGCGCCCGATAGTTCGAGGTAGCGGAATCCGTGGTACGTGAACCGGGGCGTCCATTTTTCCTTGCCTTTTCCGGTGCAGACGTATTCGTCGGTCTGTACGACGCCGGTCGCGGCTACGCCGGTCGTGTTGTATTCGATCGACTTGTCGGCGGCCAGCGTTTCGCCCATCCGCATTTTGATCCGGGTGCCGGCCGGCTGTTCGACGGTCAGCAGCGGGATGGCTGCCACGTTGACGCCGAAATCGTAGATCCAGTTGCCCTGCGGATCCTGCCACAACGCTACCGGAGCGATCTCCTGTTTCATTCGGATCGGTTCTATCAGTTGCGGTTTCAATTCTTTCGGAATAACGCCTCCGGCCGGCAGTGCGGACTGCCAGTCCGCGCACGGAGTTTTCGCATCGGCCCAGCCGGCGATCTCCTTGTTCGCGTCGTATACCTCGCCGGCGTAGAGGTTCGAGCTGAGTACCGGCCCGGGCGCCCATTTCCAGGTTTCGTCCGTGCCGATGATCTTTTTCGAACCGTCCTTATAAGTAATTTCCATTTGCGCCAGCAGGATCGGTTTGCCGTAGCTGAACCCGGGGCCCCATACCTTGCCCTGGTTGTACCAGCCGTCGCCGAGCATCACGCCGATGCAGTTGTCCCCTTTTTTCAGCCGGTCGGTCACGTCGAACGAGCTGTACAGCGCATACAGTTCGTAATTGCTCTGAGCCGGGTCGAGTATCCGGGTCGAGTCTACGCGGCGGCCGTTGAAAAACAGGTCGCTGCACCCGAGACCGGAGAGGTAGATCACGGCGCGCACCGGTTTCGTACCCGGTTGATCCGCGTTGAAAACGGTGCGGAAATAGGGCAGCGGACTGCCTTCCTCCCATTGGGCGGTAATCCATTTCGCTTGCCATTGGTCGGCTGCGGGACCCAGCGAGAACGATGCGGGATCGCTCCACGAAGTCGGTCGGTCGGCGCCGTCCCAGATGCGGACGCGCCACCAGTAACGCTCGCCCGGTTTCAGGTCGGCGCCCTGCGGACGGACGTTCAGTTGCTGGTCGGAAAGTTGTTTGCCGGACGACCATACGTCGGCTTTTCCATTCTTCAAAGCCTTTTCGTCGGAAGCGATTTCGATCTCCCAGGCCGTTTGCACGATGCTGTCGGCTTCCGATTCGATCTGCCAACTGAATACGGCCCGATCGACGCCTTCCGGATCGTCCAGGTCGCGGCAGCGCAGTTCGGTCACTTCCGTGTCGCCTCCGGCGCGTTTCGCTCCGCCGGATCCGTTGCAAGAGTTCAGCGCCGGCAATACCGACAGCAGGATTCCTGCGAGAAACAGTTTGAATTTCATAGTTGTCTGTTGGTTTTAAGTTATTTGGTTTGTCGTATGATCATGCCGTCGTACGGGCCGAAGGGTAGCGGCGCGCCGTTTTCCAGCGGTTTGACTTCGCCTGTCTGCGGATTCCATCCTTCGAGCGATTTGGCGCCGGGAAAGTTTGCCTTGACCGTTTTCGGGGCGTTCGTATCGTTGACGATGAAATAGACGTTCCGTCCGCCGATCCGTTTGTGGCTGTGCAACACCCCGGCGTAGGAGTCCAATACGATATCGCGGTCGAGCACCCCTTCGAGCAGGTAGTTCAGCAGCCGCGCGTTGAACGTCGGTTCGTAGTAGACCGCAGGGGTGAGGGTCTTGTCCCCGACCATCTGGGCGACGGCGCTTTCGACCGCTTCGGACGGGAACGCGTCCGGCGTATTTTTCGGCAGCGCTTCGAGCAGGATCACGCAACCTCCGGCCCGGGCGAACTCCGTGATGCGGGTCAACATCTGCGGCGTAATCGTCTCGACGCCCGGCAGGATCAGCACATCCCAGCGCAGTTCGCCGTGCGCGAGACTTTTGTTCTCCCCCTTGGATTGTTCGATCCCGGCCGCGTCGACGTACGAAAATTCCCAGCCGTTGTCGTACAGGCAGTCGCTGACGCGGTCGAACAACTGCGACAGCCGCTGCGCTTCGGGGGCTCCTCCGGCGACGTTGTCCCAGCTTTGCAAGCAGGACGGCAGCGGACGGTATTTCGACCACAGCGTTTCGACCGGGTAGTAGACGGCGATACGCGAAGCCCGCACGCCTCCCGCCAGCATCATTTCGACGCGGGCGATGTAGTCGTTGAACGCTTTGCGACCGTTCGAATCTTCGTGCTGAAGTTGCAGGTAGTTGTTGAAGTCGGTCACTCCGCCGACGATCTGGCGGTTCAGCGATCCTTTGATTTCGATCGTGGGAGCCTCTTTGCCGTCATAGAAATTATAGTCCGAGATCGGGCACGATTCGCACATGACCATCGAATTGCCTTGCAGTTCGGCGGCCGACGACGCCAATCGCGAAGAGTACAGGTAGCGGCGCGTAAAGCTCGGCATACCGGTCAGCACGTCGATGCCCGGTACGTCCATCTCGCGGTAGCAGGCCATGATGCTGCCGTACAGCGGAACCTGCGCCATCATCGTCTCTTCGACGAGCAGATGTCCGCCCGATTTGAGCTTTTGCGTGGAACAATATTCCCGTATCTGACGAAAATAGTTCCGGCTCATGAAATCCGCGATGATCCGGAAATACCGGTAGCGGAGTTTCTCCCCTTCCGGCCCCCGATCCAGCATCATCGGCAGCAGCACGTCTTTCAGATCGGCGCTGTAACGGGTCATGAATTCGGTCGATACGTTTTCTTTCCACGGGTAGACGCCGTATCCGAGGTTCGGGAACGGCAGAGCCATCGACGACGGTTCGTCGGTAAACGTGGAGGTGAAAAGGGTTCCGAGTTTCTCTGTAAAAGCCTGCGCGTAGCGCCGGTGCGTCAGTTCGATGAACCGTTTGGTCACTTCGGGCATCAGCAGACTCGGGTAGCGCGGCGTCGTTCCGCCCCGGTCGGTGCCGGCCTGGAATCCGGTGTAAAGCGGCGCGTGCGAAATCTGGGCGATTGTCCACGTGCCGTCGGGAGCCGTCCACCGGATCCGACCGTCGCGAATCGACGACAGCAGGCTCCGCGCCCGGTCGTATTCCAACTGCCCGTCGACCGAAGGCACCGCTTTGACCAGGATCGGCTGTCCCGGCAGCAGCGGCAGGTCGACGGCGGTTCCGCCGTTGACGGTCGTATCTTTAAAAAGAAGGCCTTCCGCCTCCCACTCCGGATGTTCGTCGAGCACGTAGGTGTCGGCCATTCCGGACGGATAGCTTCTTTCGTCATACAGCCACAGGTCCAGTCCGCGCGCTTTCGATGCGTGGACGAACCGATTGAATACTTTCAGCTCTTCGTCGCTTTTGAGGTATTCGTTCGGGTTGACGTTGGTCGCCATGCCGCCGTACCCGTTGGAGATGATCCACTGGATCATCGAGTCCTGCTCCCGGTCGTCGCGCGGCATACTGTGTCGGTTGACGTTCATCCGGTATTCGAGCGTGGGTTTCAGGAAATCGGCTTGCAGTTTCTTTTCGTTCTGTGCGCAGGCGACCGTGCTTCCCAGCAACAGCGCTACGGCGAGTTTGAATCTGATCATCGTTTTTCTGTCGTGTGTTATGTTACTCGGCTGCTGTCGGCGCGGCCTGTCCGAAGACGGCTTTGATCGCTTCGAGATATCCCGTCCCGTGGATCGAGTCCGGTTCGATGTAGCTGCCTTCGGTCCATTCGTTCCAACTGTTGATGTTCAGGATGCGCGGCCCGTTCGGGTCGGCGAGCAGTCTGTCCTTGGTCCGCTGCAGCGCTTCCCGGAAATTTTCGGGGGTGTTGTTGCCGATCGTATAGGTTACCAGGTAGTTTTTAATGCCCTCGGGCGTTTGTTCCACATAGCGCGGAGACGGGTCCCAGCCCATCGTTACATTCGGGTAGTACGGCACGCCGTATTCCGCCCGCGCCTTGTCCCAGAACGCGAAATAGTCGTCCATGGCTCTGATGTAGTCCGTTTGCAGATCGGGCAGCGGCGTGTGGTGGATCCAGACGTACGAAGTTCCCGAGTCGAATCCGAGTTTTTTCAGCAGTTCGGGCGTATTCTCGGCGGCTTTTTCGCCCGGAAGCACCGGATTGCCCCACGTTACCAGGTTCCAGTGAACTCCCGGCAGGCCGGCCGCCACGGCTTTTTCGCGCAGTTTGTCCATAGCTGCGCGGGCCGCTTCGACGGAACCGAAGTTCTCGACGAATTTCTGCACGTCGTAGACCGAAAAGTAGGGCTTGCCGTCCACCGTCCAATAATTCGGTTTCGTAAAATATTCTTTGATAATCAGGTCGCCGATCTTGTCGAACGTTTCGGGCGTCACCCGTCCCGGATAGAGGATTTTCTGTTCGTCGCCTTTCGTGTAGGGGTGGATGTCGAGCCAGTCGTGATTGGCCCACATCAGCGCGAATTTCAGTTTTTCGGTATTCGGCGCTTTCAGGAAGCCTTCGTCCAGCGCGCGGTTCAGGAACGGCCCGTCGTCGTAGTAATACCAGTCGAAAATGAAAACGTCGACCCCGTTGTCGGCTGCCGCGTCGATCTTACGGGCCATCTCCGCCGGGTCTTTTTCGTCGGTATATCCCCAGGCCGGCACTTTGGGCTGCTGCTGGCCGTCGAAACAGGGACGGGCTTTCTTGACCAGTTCCCATTCGGCCCAGCCGTCGCCCTTGAGGCTGTCGTTACGTCGGTCGTGGGTGTGGTAATTCGGGAAATAGTAGCAGGCTACCGTGATCCGGTCGGGGTCTTCCGTCTTTTTCGGAGAGGAGCCGCAGGATGCGAATGCAACAGCCAGCGCGGAGCAGGCGATCGTGGTAAAGATTTTCATTTTGAGTCGGTTTTAGATCGGGTTATATTCGTGGACTAAGGTACGAAAAACTGTGCATTCTCCCAAAAAAAAGTGCGGCGGATTCCGCTGGGGAGAGGAGCCGACTCCGGTCGCGTTTCCCGAATTCGGATATTTTATTTTACATTTGTCGTTTCGAATACCTAACCCTGACCTAACCCGATTAACCGAACTGCATGAGACTGCTTTGCCTGTTGCTGTTGACTTTTTTCGCGGCGCCCGCGGCCGCTTCTCCGATCTGCGTGGCGGGAAGACTGGCTGAAACCGGCTCCGGAAAGGCGATCGATTTCGCCGAAATCTACCTTTTTACCGGCGGGAACGTCCGGCCGGCGCGTCAGACGCTGCCGGACGAGCAGGGCGGTTTCCGGCTGGATTCCGTCGATCCGGGTGCTTATACGCTGATGATCCGCCTGATAGGATACGACGTGCTGACCCGCGAGGTCGCGCTGGAACATTCGGCCGGCACGGTCGATTTGGGCGTGCTGTACCTTACCCCGCTGGAGAACGGGATCGCCGAAGTGGAGGTCGTCGCCGCGAGAAAACAGCTCGTTTACAAGCTCGACAAAAAAGTGGTGGACGCTTCGTCCAACATCATGGGCGGCGGCGGGTCGGCCGTGGATATTCTGGAGAATACCCCTTCGGTGCGCGTGGATGCGGAGGGAAACCTGTCGTTTCGCGGCAGCAGCGGGTTTACGGTCTACGTGGACGGCAAGCCCAGCGTGTTTTCCGGTTCGCAGGCGCTCGAACAGATTCCCGCCGGGCATATCGAGAACATCGAAATCATTACGACTCCGTCGGCGAGGCACGACGCGGAGGGCGATGTGGGCATTATCAACGTCATTACCAAAAAGCATACGCAACGCGGGCTCAGCGGCACGGTGAACCTGTCCGGCAGCACGGCGTTGTCGCGCAACGTCGATTTCCTGTTGACCCGTCAGAACGAGGCTTCCCGTTGGTATGCCGGCGGCGTGTGGTTCGACAAATTGCGCAAAAGCGATTTCGAGCAGCAGAAGACGACGGTCGTGGACGACCTTACCACCACGTCGCGTTCGAAAGGGCCGCGCGTCGGGGATAATTACAATTATACGCTGAAGGCGGGATGGGCGTACGCGCTTCTGCGCACGTCGTTCTCGGTGGACGTCGAAGGCGGATACCGGGGCAATAAGCGCAACGGCCGACTGGATTACCGGGAGAGCCGCTTTTCGCAGGGAACGGGCGACGGCGAGATCGGCGACTACCGAAGCCTGGACGATTACGACAACCGCGAAACCATCGGCCTGGGAACCGTGGCCGTCGGACACAGGTTCAACGACAAAGGACACGAGCTTTCGGCCAGTTTTTATTATAAATACGGCGGAGGCGCGGTCGAATATTTCCAGAGCGATCTCTTCAATCTGCAGGGCGAACGCGAGCAAGGGCACCGCGCCTGGGAATCCGAGTACCGCATCACGGCCCGCGGAAACCTGGACTACGTGCTGCCGTACAGCAAAACCGGGAAGATCGAGGCCGGTTACCAGTATTACTCTTACCTGGAGGACAGCAAGTACGAAATGCAGTTCTGGAATCCCGAGACGAAAACGTTTTACTGGCGCGACGACATTTACAATACTTCTTATTTCCGCGAGAACGTCAATTCGGTCTACGCGATTCTGTCCGAGAACCTGCGCGCGCTGGAGATCCAGGCCGGCGTCCGGGGCGAATATACCCACACCCGCCTGCGCAGTTCGATCGCCGGGGCCAGCCGCGACAAACGGCGTTTCGAGGGGTTTCCGTCGATGCACTTGGGATATACGTTTCCGCGCGGCCACCGGCTGCTGGTTTCCTATTCGCGGCGAACCACCCGCCCGCAGCTTTTTTACATGGAGCCCTATATTACTTTCCGCGATTACTATACGGCCGAGATCGGCAATCCCGATATCCGTCCCGAATACATCCATTCGTACGAACTGACCTACCGGAAAAGTTTCCGGGACAACAACGTTTCGGCGACTTTTTTCCACCGTTCGCGCAGGGACAAGATCGAACGGCTCCGGGTGCCTTACGAGGCGGGCGTCACGCTCGACTCGATGGCCAACGTGGGGCACGACTATTCGACCGGCGTGGAGCTGACCGCCGTCGTTCGCGTCGCGCGCTGGTGGAATACCTCGCTGAACGGCAATCTGTATTATTATAAGATACGCAACGAGTTGGCCGCCGGGGGCGGACGCGAATCGAGTACGAATTACGACATCATGTGGAACAATGCCTTCGATGCCGGCAAAAATACGCGGATTCAGTTGGACGCCAACTTCGTAGGGCCTTCGGTCACGACCCAGGGGCGTACCGATGCTTTTTGGTACGTCAATCTCGCCGTCCGGCAGCAGTTCTTCAAACGGAAGCTTTCCGCGACGCTCTCCTGCCGGGATCTGTTCGGCAGCGCGCGTTATGTCAGCGATATCCGTACGGCCGACCTGCAGTCGTTGACGCGCATCCGTCCCAAATATCCGCTGATCGCCCTGACGTTGGGGTATGTTTTCAACAGTTTTAAGGCAAAAACGGATCCGGCGAAGGAGAGTCATGACCTGTTCGAGGGCACCAACCATTGACCGGAATGTCTTATTTTCCTATAAAACCGGCCTGAAAATTTCGAAAAAGGGTTCGTTTTTCGGAACGGGACGGAACGGCCGTTCGGCGCGGCGCGGGATTGTAAGGGGGTGAGAATGTTCGCTGTTTCCGTCCGGCGCGACGCTGCGAAAGGGTGCAAAATAATTTTTCCCGACAAATTTCGAGTCAATTTATCGTATTTATTTGATTAATTATGAAAAAATTCTTTATATTTGTTCAATCTAAAATCTCTAAATGCTCAAACTATGAAAAAATTTACTTTATGCAGTTTATTATTGCTGTCTTCGGTAATATTCTGGCGGTGCGAGGATGATTTCCAGTCGTCTATGAAGTTGGGCGACTTCTCATTCATGCTCGATACGACCACCTGGAAAGTTCCCGTCGACGGTGGACGGGATTACCGGGTGATCGAGGCGCCGGGCGATTGGACTGTAAAGATCCAATATCCGGAAGGAACCACTGACAAGTGGGTGAAGATCAGCGATACCACGGGTAGTTTCGGTAAATATAAACTGACTCTTGTCGCCGGCGCGAACACTTCCTACGAGTTTGCCCGCGAGGCTTCTTTGGTTTTCTCCAGCGGAGAACAGACCGAAACCATGAAGATTTACCAGCCGACCCCGATCGGAGCCGTGGTTAAACAGGACACCTATAACGTGGAAGCGGGCGATACGGTGATCAAAGTCGAATTCACGGTGAACGTGCCGTACGACTATTCGATCAGCGACAACGCGCAGAAGTGGATTATCCCTGTGTTGGGTAAAGCGGTGGACAACGTGACGCTTCAGTTCCAGATTCTGGCCAGCAACCGGAGCCGCGAACGCGTCGGGACGATCACGATCTATCCGGAAGGAGGCGAAGCCGTACCGGTTACGGTTACGCAGGCCGGCGCTTCGGAACTGATCGAGTACCCGATCTACGAAGAGACCGATCTCCGCGGAAACGTTTCGTTCGTGAAGAACAGCGACGGATCGATGGATGCGTGGTTCCTGCGTTCGACTCCGATGAAGTTCCAGAGCGAACCGCATATGTATAATAAGACGGGCTGGTGGTATGCTGTTACCGATAATACCAACAACGCACATTGGGGTAAAGACGCGTACGATCTGGGCAGCGGCCCCATTGCATTGAAATTCTACGCTTCCACGGCATTCAATCAGTTGTGCTACATGGGCAGCGGTTCTTGCACCTTTACCTTGTATCCGTGGGATACGGATTATGCGACGAGTATGGCCAAAACGCCGGTCTTCCAGAAGACTATGACTTATGACGGCGGATGGGCTTATCCTACCGGAGCGGGCGAATACCTGCCTGCCGGAAATTATCTGGCTGTTGTCGAAGGAAGCGCGGGCAACTCGGTAATGGTAACGACGAACGAACCGGACGACGAAGTTTGGGCTTACGCCAACGGCGCTTCGACCAAGAAATTCCTGGCGCTGTCTTACGAAGTGTACTTCCAGAATCCTGGCGTAGAGTTCGATAATTTCAACGCATACGACTTCTCGGCGATGGTTAAGGCGCATTCGGCTGACGGTCAGTCGTGGGATGAACCCGAATTTGTCTTCACTGCGAACAATGCGATGCTGTCGCAGCGAGATAACCTGGGATATGCTAACAATATGGCGATAGCCAAAGTCGGTTCGGATTATTTCATGGCGTTGTCTCACGATGAAAACGGAATCTGGATGGCTAAATCCGCCAACGGAAAAGATAACTGGGAGATTCTGGGCGACAAGAGTATCCTTGAAAGCGGTAAGGTAGTTTCGATGTTCATCAACGACGCGATGATTTACCTCTACTTCCAGGTCGGCAGCGACATTCACGTCGCAACGACGAGCGCCGGCAGCAGTGATTGGTACACGACGCTGAAAGATAACGGATCGGTACTGACGGTTCCCAGCGGTGTAGGCGGCGTTTCGGTCGTGTACAATGCGAACATCAGTAAATACCAGATTCTCTATTCGCAGAGCGACGTGATCTCTTCTTACGTAGCCGATGCCGGTACCGATAAATTCGAAGCGGGCGACATCGTTGTGGATGGAACCAGAGCGGGGGCGACCCAGGTAGGTTACTTCACGAATGAAGCCGGTATCGTTCCGGACGAAGCTAAGACGTGGGTCGGCTATCAGTACTCTCGGGGACTTATCGCGATGCCTTTGTAATAAGGATTTAAAGGGTTTTTAAATCCTGTCTATAAAACTAAGGGGTTCGGCAAATTTGCCGAACCCCTTAGTTTTATATTTGTCGGGGAGGCGACGTCCGCAGCCTGCCGGCTTTCGTCGGACGGACCGAACGGCCGGCGCGGGAATGAATCCGGCGGGATTGTGCCGACAGTTCTTGCCGGAAACGGTGATATATAAAATAAACGATTATCTTTGTACCGGACGTCGAGCGTATGAAGCAGGGACTGGTGAAAATAGCGAAATGGCTGATGGTGGTGCTCTTTATGAGTTACTACTTCAGTACTACGCTTTTTTACCATACCCATCATTTCCAGTGGGGAACCGTTACGCACTCCCATCCTTACATTCCGTTCGAAGGCGGGATGCCTTCGCATTCCCATACGGCCGAACAGTGCGCGACGATCGGTTTGTTGTCGGCAATCGTTTTGTGGATCGCTGTCGCTCCGGCTCTTCTTTTCGCAAGGACGATCGTTACGCCGATTTATGTTTTCTTTTCGCGGTACGTTTCGCACCTTCGTTTGCCTGGCATTTTGCTCAGGGCCCCTCCTGTTTTCATTTGCGGGTGATTTACCGACAGGTTTTCGTAAGTCACGGTTTCTCCGGAAATTCGTTCCGGAGAGGAAAAAGCGTATGTTTTTTATAATTCGAGCAAATGAAAAAAATTATTTTTTCCATTGGTCTTGTATTGCTGTATGCCTGCGCGGACAGGTCGCAGGGGCAGCGGCATGCAGACGACCGGGGAGTCCGGGTGGAGGAAGAGTGCGTCGTGCTGGCGGCGGATTCTCCGATCCGGGAGCGCATTAAAACCCAATCGATTCATTTTTCCGATTACCAGGCTGCGTTTACGACCTCCGGGGTCGTGCAGGCTATTCCGACCGGTTATGCCGAGATCGCCTCGCCGTTTGCCGGGCGTATCGTCAAGTCGTTCGTCCGTCTCGGCCAGCAGGTTGTGCCGGGAAGTCCCGTTTTTTCGATCAGTTCTCCGTCGTTTTTCGAGACAGGAAAGGCTTATTACCAGGCCAAACAGGAGATGGAGCTGGCCCTGAAAAGCCTGAACCGAGAGAAAGACCTGCTCCGTAACAATGTCGGCGTCGCCAAGGAGGTCGAGGAGGCGGAGGTAAACTACGAACTCCGGAAGAAAGATTACGAGAACGCTCTCGCCGCATTGAGCGTGTTCCAGATCGAACCTGAAAAGATGACGTTGGGACAGCCGTTGGTCATTACTTCGCCGATCGCCGGCGAAATCGTGAAAAACAATATCGTTATCGGGCAATATATCAAAGAGGACGCCGGTCCGCTGGCTCTGGTGGCGGATCTGAACAAGGTTTGGGTGGTAGCCCATGTGAAAGAAAAAGATATCCCTCTGATCCGTCGGTTGAATCGGGCGGATATTCGTCTGATGGCGGTTCCGGATACCGTTTTCAGCGGTACCGTTTATCATGTCAGCGAATTGCTCGACGAGGAAACCCGTTCGGTGGAGGTCATTATCGAGTGCGATAATCGTGACCGGCGGCTGAAACCGTTCATGTACGGGACCGTACAGCTGACCGATACGCCGTCGCGCGCGCTGGTGATTCCGACCTCGGCCATCCTGCAGCGGGAGGACGATTGTTACGTGCTGGTACGCGAGTCCGAGGATCGTTACCGTAAAGTCCGGATCTCCGTATCGTCTTCCGACGAGCGGCAGACGGTCGTGTCTTCCGGACTCGGCGATGGCGACAAGGTCGTTACCGAGGGGGCGTTTTACCTGATCGACGCGCGGTAGCTTATGAAAAAGTTGATTTATGAGGCCATTCATCGGCGGGCGCTGATGTTTGTGCTGTTCGGCCTGTTGGCCGTGATCGGCTACTACGCGTGGACTCGGCTGGCTATCGACGCTTATCCGGATATCGCCGACGTAACGGTGCAGGTCGTTACGCAGGTTCCTGGACTGGCGGCCGAAGAGATCGAGCAACAGATTAGCATTCCGATCGAGCGGGCGATGAACGGCCTGCCCGGCCTGCATGTGATGCGGAGCAAAAATACGTTCGGCCTATCGACCGTGATCCTCGTGTTTCAGGACGGGGTGGACGATTATTGGGCCCGGCAGCGCGTGCAGGAGCGGTTGGTGGACGTGGAACTTCCCTACAATGCCGTTCCGGGCCTGAATCCGCTGACTTCGCCGACCGGCGAGATATTCCGTTACGAGGTCGAAAGCGACCGGCACGATCTGCGAGAGCTGACCGACCTGCATAAATGGGTGATCATTCCGCGCCTGAAACAGGTGACCGGCGTGGCGGACGTCAGCAATTACGGCGGGATCACGACGCAGTACCAGATCGAGATCGACCCGCACAAACTCGAACAGTACGGAATTTCGCTCGCCGACGTGGTCGAAAAGGTGGAAAAGAACAACGTCAATGCGGGAGGCAGCATGATTTCGCACGGCGATCTGAGCTATGTGATCCGTGGAATCGGACTGGTCAAAGGGCTCGAAGACCTCGGGAACATCGTGGTCAAGACCGAGAACGGCGTCCCGGTCTACCTGAGCGACATCGGCCGGTTGAAATACGGCAACCTCGAGCGCAAGGGGGTGCTGGGATTTACGGACGATACGCGGGACTATCAGGACGGCGTGGAAGGGATCGTGCAGATGTTGCGCGGACAGACTCCTTCGCAAGTGCTGCAAGGAGTGCACGGAGCGGTCGACGAACTGAACGGCGATATATTGCCCGAAGGGGTTTCGATCCATCCGTTCATGGACCGCACCGACCTGGTCAATACGACGCTGCATACCGTGTCGCATACGCTGTTCGAAGGAATGCTGCTGGTCGTGCTGGTGTTGATCCTGTTCCTGGGTAGTTGGCGGGGCGCGCTGCTGGTGGCCGTGACGATCCCGTTGTCGCTGTTGATCGCTTTTATCCTGATGAAGATTACGGATATTCCCGCCAACCTGCTGTCGCTCGGGGCGATCGACTTCGGGATACTGGTCGACGGGGCGATCGTGATGATGGAGACGATTCTCAAAGGACGTGAAAGTCGTCCCGACGTCGAGCTTTCCAAGGACGGCGTGGTCCGGCGTGCCACCGAAGTGGCGCGTCCGATCCTATTCTCGACGCTGATTATCATTACGGCTTACCTGCCCCTGTTCGCTTTCGAACATATCGAGCAGAAGATGTTTACCCCGATGGCCTATACGGTGGGATATGCGCTGCTGGGAGCGTTGGCCGTCGCGTTGTTGTTGACTCCCGGCTTGGCGTTCCTCGCTTACCGGATGCCGCGCAAAACCTACCGGAACCGGTGGCTCGAAAGGCTGACCGAAGCTTACGACCGCCGGATAAGGAACATTATGAAGCGTCCGAAGCGTATTTTCGCTCCGCTGGCTGCGATTCTGGCCGGGGCCGTCGTGCTTTCCGTTACGGTCGGCAAGGACTTCTTGCCGCCGATGGACGAAGGGGCGATCTGGATACAGGTGCAGCTTCCGCCGGGCATTTCGATCGAAAAGTCGAAAGAGATGGGAGCCGAACTGCGCAGGACGCTGAAACGGTTCGACGAGGTCTCGTACGTGATGACCCAGGTAGGACGCGACGACGAGGGGGCGGAGGCGTTCTCGCTGTCGCACGTCGAATGCGGCGTCGGGCTGAAGCCCTATAATACCTGGAAAAGCGGGCGCAGCAAGAGCGAACTGATCGATGCGATGGCCGTTGAGCTGCAAAAGATGCCGGGGTATTCGGTCGGCTTTTCGCAGCCGATCATCGACATGGTGATGGATCAGGTGGCCGGAGCGCACAGCGACCTTGCCGTAAAAATCTACGGCGAAGACCTGCACGAAACCCGCCGCATCGCCGAGCGGATCGAACAAACGCTCAGGACGGTGCCGGGCGCCGTCGACGTGGCGGTGGATCAGGAACCGCCGCTGCCGCAGTTGCAGATCATTGCCGACCGCGACCGGATCGCGCAGTATGGGCTGAACGTTTCGGATGTGACCGAGCTGATCGAGTTCGCGATCGGAGGAAGCGCCATCTCGCAGGTTTTTGTCGGCAGCAAGTCGTACGACGTGACCTGCCGGCTGAACGAAGAGTACCGGAACACGCCCGAAAAGATCGGGTCGCTGATGCTGACCAACGGCAGCGGTACGAAAATTCCGCTTTCGCAGGTCGCCGAGGTCAGGATGACCACCGGGGCCAGCACGATCACACGGGAGATGAACAGGCGTCACATGACCGTCCGCGTGAACCTGCGCGGCGTGGATTTGAGCACGTTCCTGCGCGATGCGAACCGGGCCATCGCCCGGAACGTGGACTACGATCGCGAAGAATTTCACCTGAAATGGGCCGGACAGTTCGAAAATCAGCACCGGGCTTACGCGCGGCTGGCCTTTGTCGTTCCGCTGGCGCTGTGCATCATGTTGCTGCTGCTGATCGTCGTTTGCGGAAAATTCCGGCAGGCGGCCGTACTGATGAGTGTCGTTCCATTGGCGCTGTTCGGCGGCATGTTGGCCCTGAACGTGCGCGGTATGACGCTGAACGTCTCGTCGGCGGTGGGATTCATCGCGCTGTTCGGCGTGGCGATCCAGAACGGGGTCATCATGATCTCGCACATCAACAACCTGCGCAGGCAGCAGGGGAAGGAGCTGTTCGATGCGGTGGTTTCCGGCGCGCGTCACCGTTTCCGTCCGGTGCTGATGACCGCGACGGTGGCGGTGCTCGGCTTGCTGCCGGCGTCGCTGTCGACCGGGATCGGTTCTGACGTGCAGCGACCGCTGGCCACCGTCATCGTCTACGGACTGTTGTTCGCGACCGTCGTGACGCTGTTCATTCTGCCGGCGCTCTACTACATGGTCGAAAGTTATCATCTCAAACGTAAAAGACCGGAACCGGATCAAGCATGAAAAAGAGAATCATTTTATGGATAGCATTGCTGCCGGGCGTCGCGGCCCAGGCGCAGACGCTCCACCGGACGGAATGTCCGCTGGGGTACGACCAGTACATCGGTCGGGTTTGGCGGGAAAATCTTTCCTATGCCGCCGAGAAGCTGAATGTCCGCATCGCCGATGCCGAGGTGAAAGCCGCGGGCGTATTCAACGATCCGCAGTTCGGCGTCGAGTACGGCAACAACGCCGACCGGCGGATGCAGATGGGGCAGAGCGTGTCGGCCGAGCTGAGCAAGACCTTCTCGCCCGGCAAGCGCGCCGCGCGGATCGACCTGGCCCGCAGCGAACAGGAATTGAGCGGGGCGTTGCTGGAAGACTATTTCCGTAACCTGCGGGCCGAAGCGACGCTTGCCTATCTCGATGCGGTCAAGCAGGCCGAGTTGTTCCGCGTGAAGCAGGACGCTTACGAGAACATCCGCAAACTTGCCGAAGGGGACAGCGTCAAATACACGCTGGGCAAAATTACCCGCGTGGACGATATCCAGAGCGGGCTCGAAGCCGGCATGATGTACAACGAACTGCTTCAGGCGCGTACCGACCTGCACAACGCTTTTTTCGCGCTGAATTTGCAGACGGCGACCTTCGACCGCGATACGCTCTACGTGCCGTCGGGCTCGTTGCACATGCCGGAACGGACGTTCGATCCCGATCGGCTCGTACAGTCCGCGCTGGACAACCGACCTGGCCGCCGCGCTGAAAGACACGGAGGTTGCCCGGCGTGCGCTGACGGTAGCCCGGCGCGAACGGAATATGGATTTCGACGTATCGCTCGGTGTGAACCATAATACCGAAGTGCGTAACGAAATCGCTCCGGCGCCGCGTTTCAACGGCGTTACGGTGGGGCTTTCCGTACCGCTGAAATTTTCGAACCTAAACAAAGGTACCGTGCAGGCGGCCAAGTACCGGATCCAACAGGCCGAAGCCCGCTACCGGCAGGCCGAATTGGAGGTGCAGACCGAAGTGTTGCAAAACCTGCGGCAGTACCTTTCGCTGGCCGAACAGGTCAGACGTTACGAAACGGGGTTGCTGGAGAAAGCCAAATCGGTCATCGACGGTAAAATATACAGTTACGACCGGGGCGAAACGCCGTTGCTTGAGGTGTTGAACGCGCAGCGGACTTACGACGACCTGCGGACGGCCTATATCGAGACGTTGTACGACCATGCGGCGGCGCTGGTCGAACTCGAACGCAGCGCCGGCATCTGGGAC
>OOAO01001703.1_pt1 | contig 17325 bp, 12 predicted proteins | sample 1671821 | NCBI WGS metagenome assembly OOAO01 (sample SAMN06348196, study PRJEB24527) | human gut metagenome | biome: human gut; feature: ankylosing spondylitis patient; material: feces | host: Homo sapiens | place: China | collected 2015-10 | reverse complement strand
CAGAAACAGTAACGCCATTTTTCATGAAAAAATGCAGTTTATCCTATGTCTGTTGCCGAAATTCACCAGATAAGGTAAGCTAAGAACAAAGGAAATTGAGAATAAAGATAACGGATCGAGTAGTAATGTAAAATGAAAGTATGAAAAAAGCATGAGAAAACAGAAAATAACAGTTCTGATTTTAATGATAACTCTGTGCCTGACCGGCATATGGGGAATGAAAAAAAATACCACAGTATGGGGCACGGTGATCCAGGTAAATGATGTGATCGTACCTCATGATATTCCTGCAGTAGCTGTAGAAATAAATAAAAGCAGCGAACTGATCGCTGAGAAACTGTCTCGGGTTTTCTATACAGTTTATACAGACACAGATACACTGCGCATTCCGGTGTTCTGGGATGTTTCGTCTGTAAATATGAAACTGGCAGGCGTTTACACAATGAAAGGTGTACTGAAGCTTCCGCCTGAGTATGCTTTTGATGAGAGTGAAAGTCTGCAGGTACAGACAACTGTTTCTGTGCAGTACCCGGACAAACCGGATATTAATATATATTACAGGTTGACTGCGGCAGGAATCTATATATTTCCATGGTTGAAGCAGGAAAACTTTGACTCCATGGAAGCTTATCTGAAGAAAGAAAGCGGACAGTGGATCAACCTCACTGAGGAGGGCTTTGCTCTCTGTGAAGAGGAGGGGCTGTATGTATCTAACCAGAGTATGGTTGTGGGTAATACCTATTCCCTGCTGGTAACCTATGATAATGGAAAGAAGCAGACCAATACTCTGCGGTTTCAATACCAAAAAGACGGCAGTCTTAAAATTTACGGTTATCAGCACAGTCTGCTTGGAAATACACAGAAGCCCGGAAAGATCATCTGTTCTTATGATACCGGAGATGAGAAATATCTCAGCAGATGTGCTGCCTATGCAGTAAAAACGGGGGGAAGCCTGAAGCAGATTGAAAAGGAATTGAAGGAGAATGTCAGACTGAGGGTCAGTACTGCTGAAACATTTGAAAATACAGCCGAGAATCCGGAACTGGTTCTGGAATCTTCCTGGGATCTGAGCCAGGTAAATACAAAAAAACAAGGCGTGTACAAGGTAACCGGATCATTTGTGATCCCAGAGGGATATGAAGTATCTGACAGCCTGACGTTGCCAGAGGCATATGCATATCTTTCTGTACAGAAAAAAGGAGAACCACAGATTAATACCTACAGCATGCCGATGGTAGACCTGCTGGAATTTCCTATGCTGCTGGATGGATTTTCTGCAGAGGAACGCCGGAACATACAGGTTTACCTCTCTGAGAATGAGGGAAATTACCGGAAAATTGATGATGACTTGGTGGAAGTGACTTCTGATGGAATTCAGATTTATTACAGAGAGATATTAAAGAAAGGACAGAACTACCAGATCTGTGCTGTCTATGAGAAAGGGAGCACAGGAATTTATTCTTTTTCCTATAATGATGCGTTTATTGTCAATGAATACTGGCATGAGCGAAATTTTTCGGACAGAGAGGAAAAAGATCTTCCTGACATTGTGCAGAAAGCACCTGCTTCGTCAGAAGTAGTACAGGAAGAAAAGAAAGAGAATCTGAATACGGGAAGTGCCGGATATCATTACGGTGACTCTTACGGAACAGACAATAATACAGACGGACAGAATAGCAGCAGTAACAAAGCTTCTGATGCAAAATCTGCTGAAATATCGGATACAGAGAATTCCGTGACAGAGTTAAGCACCGACACCATTACTGTAGTCAGTGGAAAGAGAATGCTTCTTATGATCCAACAGAATGGAAGTGCAAGGTTTGAGAAACAGGGAATCTCTGTGACATTTTCTCCGGATACAGTGAACGGATGGAAGATCAATGCAGAGGATGAAATCCAGATAGGAATCGAGAAAACGTCAGAAACTGCATTTTCTCTGCGGATTTTTGTCAGAGGTGAGGAGGTAACAGAAGTTCCGGGAACAGTGGTGGAATTTCAGACATCTGTGTTTGGCGGGTTCAAGTCTCCTGAGACAGTAAAAGCGGAGGATGTGCAGGGAAATCAATATACAGTGAGCTATCAGGAAAAGCAAAATGTTCTCCGTGTGGAGATCGGACAGACAGGGGATTATTTTTTGACAGATGGAGAGTCGGAAAATATCGGGGATCAGACGGTTGAGGACAGTGTGAAAGCTATTTCAGACGGAGAAGATATAGGTTTTACAGAAGAGCCAATGCCAGAGGAGGAAACGGAGCAAAAGACAGAGCAGAAAACAGAGAATTCCGCCAAACAGTTTCTGATGATAATACTTACATTACCGGCAGTATGTATCCTGGTGGCTGCCATTATTTTTGCAATTCGTAAAAAACGCAGATAAGGGACAGTGGAAAGGCAAACAAAGCACCTGAAAACAGAAGGAGGTGTCAGCAATGAAGAAGAACTGGAAATATTCATTACTACTTATAGCAACTGTATTTGCATTGGCTATGGGCGTATTCTTTCTGTTTTACCGCTTTGATAACAAATATACGGCCAGGGGAGATCAGGCCATTCAGGGAATCCTCTATGTGCCTGATGATGATTCTGTGCATTATCTTGCCAGGGAATGGGAATATTATCCGGATGTATTGCTGACACCGCAGGAAATAAAGGAACAGAAGGAGGACTACTACAGCCGTTATGTTTCCATTGGCGAGTACGGTGGGATGGATATGGGCGACAAAAATAAATCTCCTTTTGGAAGTGGTACCTATCGGATGACTCTGGTGCTTCCTGAAAAAGAAAAACAATATGCTATTGGCCTGACAGAGATTTTTTCTGCTTACAAGCTGTATATTAATGGGGAATTGATGGGGCAGATGGGAAATCCGGATCCGGACAATTACCAAGAGCAGATTCAGAACAGGGTATTTACCTTTGAGGGAAAAGGAACTGCAGAGATTGTGATCGCAGTGACAGACAAACATTCGGTGTCATCGGGGATTCAGTATGTGCCGGTTTTGGCTTCTCCCTTTAAAGTGAATATTATCCGTGGGCTGTCACTTATGATTGCTGTGGTATTTATGGCTCTTACATTTTTTGTCCTGATTTTTTCAGTGTATATGTATATGCGAACGAAAAAAGTGGAGCTTGGACTTTTTGCCCTGCTTTGTATCTGTGTATTGGGATATGGTTCTTATCCGATCCTGCATTCCTTTGTTGCAGTAAAAGTACAGCCCTGTTATGGAATGGAGGCATTGTTCTATTATCTGATGTTTGCCGGTGTTATGCTGGTACAGCAGAAGATCCTGGGAGGTGAGAGAAGGATTCCGGAGATTCTTGCAGGTGTGGCCGCCGCAGCCGGAGTGATGGTTTTTGTGGCAGAAATGCTGTGCAGCAGAGCCCAGTCTGCAACAGGACTGTATCTGATCTCTGAGCTTACAGAGATTTTGAAGTGGGCAGCAGCCGGTTATCTGCTTTTCAGAAGTGTAAAGGAGATAAAACAGAAGTACAGTAATGTACTTTTAGTGGGGATTGTTGTTTATGCAGCGTCTCTGGCAGCAGACAGGATATGGAGATTATATGAGCCGATCATTGGCGGGTGGTTTACGGAAATTGGTGCAGCAGTGCTTGTAGTCAGTGTAGGACTGACTCTGTGGATGGAGCTTGCCAATGCTTACAGATTTCAGCTTACCTATGGAGAATACAGCCGTCAGATGGAACAGAGACTGCAGATGCAGAAACAGAATTATGAGGAACTTACAGAAAAGGTGGATGAGATCAGCAGGATGCGCCATGATATGAGACACCATCTGCGCACCATCATGTCTTACACCCAGCAGGGAAAATATCAGGAGATGATGGAATACCTGCAGGAGTATGCATCCGTTATAACAGAAGGGGAAAAGCTAATCTGTTATTGCAGAAACATGGCCGTAGATGCAGTGATCCATTTTTATGCAGGAGAACTGAGAGAGAAAGGGATTTCTTTTGAATGTGATATGATGCTGCCGCAGAATATTGGCATTTCAGATACTGATCTGTGCAAAATATATGGAAATCTTCTGGAAAATGCCGTAGATGCAGTAAAAGATCTGCTGCCGGAAAATAAGCCTTATGTAAAGATGCTTACAAAGGTTAAGAACAGGAAGCTTCTGATAGAGATTTCAAATCCATATTCCAATGAAATCCAGCGAAGAGAAAAAGTTTTTTATTCAACAAAGCATGAAGGCTTTGGAATCGGAACAGCGTCTGTAGCAGAAGTGGTACAACGAATGGGCGGATATGTAGTTTTTAATACAGAAGAGGGTATTTTTAAAGTAAATATCTTTCTACCGGTGAAAACAGTACAGTAAATAAATAGTTACTGCCCGGAGGGGAAGAGGCATATCGGAAATACTTATTTATCAGAGTCTGAAGAGAATAAGTATTCCAGATATGCTTTTTTTATTGCGTTGGAGCCACGCTTGCGTACAGTAACAAGCTCCTGATTGTCCATAACAAAGCCTTCATCTGTGGATTTCTCGATGTGATCCATATTTACGATACAGCCTCTGTAACAGGAGAGAAAACATTTCATTCCCTCCAGAAGCTCTTCGAATTTCTGGAAGGTTATGTAGGAGCGTATAATGCCTGCATCTGTGGTATGTACCTGAACTGCATTGCGGTAGGTATCCACGTACAGGATGCTCCTGACTGGGATCTTTACAGGGGTGCGGTCAGAGATCAGCTCTATATATCTGGAATTCTGTGACTGTCTGAATTGGATTGTTGAGAGGATCCGGCAGAGCTTCTCCGGGTCAAAGGGCTTCAGCAGATAGTAGGATGCCTGTACATCATAGCTTTCCACAGCAAAGGAATCACTGCTTGAAATAAAAATCAAAGCAGCCGTATCCTTAACTTCGCGGAGCTTTCTGGCTGCATCCATACCGGTCATACTGCCCATATAAATATCCATAATGATCAGGTCGTAAAATCCGGGTATGTATTTAGTAAAAAAAGCTTCTGCGCTGGAATACAAATGGATGTCTGCGGATGTATTCTGGGATTCATAATAGGAAGAAATGACAGATTTTACCTGACGCAGATCTTCCTTTGAATCGTCAAGGATTGCAATATTCAAAAGGAGTACCTCCTAAATTAACTTAAACATAATTTGTATTTTAGCGTATTTTCATGAGTTATTCAAGTACGGATTCCTTACTGAAAGCAAGTAATACCATAAGTATTTATTCATTTTTCCATATTTCATGAAAAATGTCATTTAATCCCATGTATCTTGAAAATAAGACTGAAATTTTTTATAGTAAGAACATAGAAATTCAGTTTAGAAATATGTACACACATTTTAAGAAAGGATGGTAAAAAATATGAAAAACTGGAAAAAAATAATGGCAGGTCTTTGTGCTGCTGCAATGGTAAGCTCTATGGTTGTTCCGGTATGGGCAGCAGAGGAGACTACAGAAGAAGCAGCAGATGACGGAGATGTCGCGGATGTATCAGAGGCAATGTTAGGACTCTGGAAGGACAGCGCAGGAGATATCTACGGATTCTACAAAGATAATTCATTTTTTGGTCAGTGGAAGGATGAAGAACAGGATGTTTTAGGCGTATATGCTCTGAGCTCAGATGGAGAGTATACAGCTCTGGCAATGCAGTTTGCAAATGATGACGGCACGTATGATGATGAAAATATGGTAGCTTATCTGGTACAGGTAAATGAGGAAGAGAATCTTCTGGAGCTTTATGATGAGGAGAATCTGGAACTGACTGCAACTCTGGAGCCTTACCAGGCAGACGGAGATGAGGCAGATTATAATCAGACTTATCAGGATATGGGTGATATCCTGACAGAGTGTTATTCCGGCGAGACAGAAGCAGGTGAGACTTTTATTTATGCAGCTAATGATGATGGAACTTTCTGCTCAGTACTCGTGATCGATCAGGATGATAACTATGTAAGCTTTGTTGGTGAAGGTACTTTTGATGAAGAGAATGGTACTGTGACGATTACTGATGAAGTTTCTGAGATGGCACTTACTTTTGGCGTGGCAGTGAATGATGATGATACACTGACACTGGATATGGGTGATCTTGGAAGTGCCACTGTACAGGAAGCTACACTGGCGGTTGCAGTTCAGGGACTGAAGTATGCAGTTGAGAATGGAACTGAGATGAACTAAGCAATTCTTTTTCAGGAACAAAAATATGTGATTTTGAGGATACTCCTCTTCGGATAGATTTATTCGGAGGGGAGTGTTTTTTCTGTGCCGGGGGTTTTAGAATGGCTGGGAAGATGGTATAATGAGGAGCGAATTCTATAGTTTTTGTGGAAGTGTTACAGATGAGCAGAAACAGACAGGAAGCGAAAATTACGAGAGAGGTTTGAATTTATGAATATTCTGAATATAGAGCATGTTTCCAAGGTGTTTGGTGAGAAGGTGGTGCTGGATGATGTTTCCTACGGGGTGCATCAGGGAGATAAGATTGGGATCATCGGGATTAATGGGACCGGGAAGTCTACGATTCTGAAGATCATCGGCGGTCTGGAGGAGCCGGATGAGGGGCAGGTGATCACTCAAAATGGCCTGAGAATCACGTATCTTCCGCAGATGCCGGAGTTTCCGCAGGGAGCTTCTGTCCTGGATTATGTGGCAGAAGGAAAGTGGCAGAAGGACTGGAGTACTGAGAGCGAGGCAAGGAATGTTCTGAATAAGCTGGGAATTACAGACCATGAGGAGAAGATCGATCATTTATCCGGGGGACAGAAGAAAAGGGTGGCACTGGCAAGGACTCTGGTGAATCCCTGTGATGTGCTGCTTCTGGACGAGCCTACCAACCATCTGGATAATGAGATGGTGACCTGGCTGGAGGACTTTCTGAGAAGTTTTAAGGGCGTTGTGATTATGGTTACTCATGACAGATATTTCCTCGACAGGGTCACTAATAAGATTCTGGAGATTTCCCATGGCGGCCTTTATGCTTATGAGGCTAATTACTCGAAGTTTCTGGAACTGAAGGCAGAGCGTGAGGAGATGGAGCTTGCCAGTGAGAGGAAGAGACAGAGCGTACTCCGCATGGAACTGGAGTGGGCAAAGCGTGGATGCAGAGCCAGAAGTACCAAGCAGCGGGCACGTCTGGAACGCCTGGAGGCACTGAAGAATGGAAAGGCTCCGGTGCGTGATGCGAATGTGGAGCTGGATTCTGTTGAGACACGTATGGGAAAGAAGACGATCGAACTTCACCATATCAGCAAGAGTTTTGGTGAGAAGAAGATCCTGGATGATTTTAATTATATTGTGCTGCGCAATCAGCGTCTTGGGATTATTGGTCCTAATGGATGCGGAAAGTCAACACTCATCAAGATTATTGATGGGATGATACAGCCGGATGCAGGAGAAGTGGAAATTGGAGAAACCATCCGCATAGGGTATTTTGCACAGGAAGTGCCGGATATGGATACCAATCAGCGTGTGATCGATTATATCCGTGACGTGGCAGAGTATATTCCGACCAGAGACGGGAAGATTTCCGCAACAATGATGCTGGAGAGGTTTCTCTTTGATTCTGCCATGCAGTATGCACCCATTGCCAAATTGTCAGGTGGTGAGAAGAGGCGTCTGTATCTGCTGAAGGTTCTGATGGAGGCGCCGAATGTGCTTCTTCTGGATGAGCCAAGTAATGATCTGGATATTCCTACACTGACAATCCTGGAAGACTATCTGGATTCTTTTGCAGGAATTGTGATTGCAGTCTCTCATGACAGATATTTTCTGGATAATATTGTGGACAGGATTTTTGCGTTTGAAGGGGAGGGACGCCTCACTCAGTATGAGGGCGGATATACGGATTATACAGAGGCGCTGGCGAGAAAAGGCGGGGCAGTATCTGAAGGACAGAGCACTGCAGTTGGTGCGGAAAAGAAGAAGTCGGCTCAGGCAGACTGGAAGCAGAATCGTCCCCAGAAGCTGAAATTTACCTATAAAGAGCAGAGGGAATTTGAAACTATCGATGATGATATTGCAGCGCTGGAGGAACTGCTGGAGAAGCTGGATAAGGATATGGAGGCCAATGCTACCAATTCTGTGAAGCTTCGTGAGATCATGGAGCAGAAGGAGAAGGCACAGGCAGATCTGGATGAGAAGATGGACAGGTGGGTTTATCTGAATGATCTGGCGGAGCGAATCGAGGCACAAAAAAAGTGAAAAGTGATTTTTTTCAGATGCTATTGACTTTGCAGAGGGTTCTTTAGTATGATACAGATTATGGAAGATTGCAGGAGCTGCTTTGCAGCGGGGCAATTTGCGGATGCCGGGTCAGTAACAGAAAATATCTTTTGATTCTGACATCTGTGAGTGAACAGTAAGTGAACAGGAGATATAAAAATATGGCAGAACAGGTCAGAGTTGTAGTGGACGCAATGGGCGGGGATAATGCCCCGGCAGAACCTGTCAGAGCTGCAGTGGAAGCTGTAACAGAGAGACAGGACATAAAAGTAATTCTTACAGGAAAACAGGAAGTGATAGATAAGGAACTGGCGAAATATTCCGGATATCCGAAGAACCAGATCCAGGTTGTCAATGCATCCCAGGTGATCGAGACAGCAGAACCCCCTGTTTTTGCGATCCGTAAGAAAAAAGATTCATCAATCGTAGTAGGTTTGAATATGGTTAAGAAACAGGAGGCAGATGCCTTTGTTTCATCAGGAAGTACAGGAGCTGTTCTTGTTGGCGGACAGGTACTGGTAGGCAGAAGTAAAGGTGTGGAGAGGCCGCCTCTTGCACCGTTGATCCCTACCACGAAGGGTGTTTCCCTTCTGATCGACTGTGGTGCCAATGTGGATGCACGTCCATCGCATCTGGTGCAGTTTGCGAAGATGGGCTCTATTTATATGGAGAACGTAGTCGGTATTAAAAATCCAAAAGTTGCCATTGTAAATAACGGGGCGGAAGAGGAGAAGGGAAATGCACTTGTAAAAGAAACTTTCCCCCTTCTGAAAGAATGCAAAAGCATTAATTTCATCGGAAGTATAGAAGCCAGAGATATCCCGGCAGGATATGCGGATGTGGTCGTATGCGAAGCATTTGTGGGAAATGTGATCCTTAAATTATATGAGGGAGTTGGTTCTGCCCTGGTCCAGAAGATCAAAGAAGGAATGATGACCAGCACAAGAAGTAAGATCGGTGCACTTCTGGTAAAGCCTGCACTGAAAGAAACTCTGAAATCCTTTGATGCAACGGAATATGGCGGAGCACCGCTTCTGGGGCTTAAAGGACTTGTGGTAAAGACGCATGGAAGTGCCAAAGCCATTGAGATCAAACATGGTATTTTCCAGTGTGTACAGTTTAAACAGGAGAAGATCAACGAGAAGATCGCAGAGCGTATCCTGGAGGATCAGGAAGTACTGAAGTCCGGAGCAGAATAGAGCAGGACAGGAACAGGAAGGAGGGTTGAAGATGGAACTGGAGAAAATAAAAGCTATCATAGCAGAGGTTCTGAATATTGATGCAGATTCGATCACAGAAGACACTACATTTGTAGATGATCTTGGTGCAGACTCTCTTGATATTTTTCAGATTATTATGGGGATTGAAGAGGAGTATGACATTGAGCTGGATAATGAATCTGTCGAACAGATTCAGACAGTCGGTGATGCTGTTGAAGCAATTCGGACAATTAAATAAAAATGTAACTGTCCGGCAGTCTGAAATTTGACAGGAGCATAATACAGGCGCACTGAGCAGTTACAAAAAATGATGCCGCAGGGTTGTCAGATGACAGCCCTGCGCATATGGAGAGGGTTAGAGGAATGAATAGAAAGACAGAAGAATTAGAAGAAATCATAGGATATCATTTTAAAAATAAACATTATCTTACACAGGCACTGACTCACAGTTCCTATGCAAATGAGAAGAAGCTGGGGAAGCTGGGCAGCAATGAGAGACTGGAGTTTCTGGGAGATGCTGTGCTGGAGCTGATCAGCAGTGATTATCTGTATGCAAGATTTACCCAGATACCGGAGGGAGAGCTGACAAAGAAGAGAGCCAGCCTGGTGTGTGAGCCAAGCCTTGCCTATTGTGCAAGAGAATTTGGACTGCCGCAGTTTCTGTTGCTTGGAAAGGGCGAGGATATGACAGGCGGAAGAAACAGGGATTCTATCGTCTCTGATGCAACAGAGGCTTTACTGGGAGCTATCTATCTGGATGGTGGTTTTGCTAATGCAAAGGAGTTTGTGCTGAATTTTATCCTGAATGATATTGAACACAAACAGCTCTTTTATGATAGCAAGACCATCCTGCAGGAAATCGTGCAGGAAAACGGAACACAGCCGGTGGAATATATTCTGACAAAAGAAGAAGGCCCGGATCATAACAAAAACTTTACTGTGGAGGCAAGAGTAAACGGAAAAGTGATGGGACAGGGAAGCGGTCATACAAAGAAAGCAGCAGAACAGGCAGCAGCATACCAGGCGATTCGTGTACTCAGAAAATAAACAGGAGAATTATGTATTTAAAGAATATAGAGGTACAGGGATTTAAGTCTTTCGCCCAGAAGATCAATTTTGAATTTCATAACGGGATCACTGGTATTGTAGGTCCGAACGGAAGTGGAAAGAGTAATGTCGGTGATGCGGTGAGATGGGTGCTGGGTGAACAGAGTGCCAGGTCTCTGCGAGGAGGAAATATGCAGGATGTTATTTTCTCCGGTACAGAGACAAGAAAACCCCTGGGTTATGCATCGGTGGCGATCACACTGGATAATTCAGACCATAAGCTTCCGGTTGATTTTAACGAGGTTACGGTTACCAGAAGGCTTTACCGTTCAGGAGAGAGTGAATATAAGATCAACGGAAGTGCCTGCAGACTGAAAGATATCAATGAGATGTTTTATGATACAGGTATCGGTAAAGAAGGATATTCCATTATCGGACAGGGACAGATCGACAGGATCCTAAGCGGTAAACCGGAAGAGAGAAGAGAGCTTTTTGATGAGGCAGCAGGTATTGTTAAATTTAAGAGAAGAAAGAATACCACTATCAAAAAACTGGAGGAAGAACGCCAGAACCTGGTCAGAGTGACAGATATCCTCTCGGAGCTTACCAGACAGCTGGAACCACTGGAGAAACAGTCAGAGACAGCAAGAGTTTATCTTTCCAAAAGAGAGACTCTTAAGGAACTGGATGTGAATATGTTCCTGATGGAGTATGCTGCTGCAGCCAAAGAACTCAAGGAACTGGAAGAGAAGAACATAATTGCGCAGAATCAGCTGAAGGATACCCAGAGTTCCTATGACCGGACCAAGGTGGAATATGAACGTCTGGAACAGGAACTGGAAGATTTAAATTCCAAAATGGATGCACTTCGCATTTCCGGTCAGGAGCAGGCAATCCGTAAACAACAGCTGGAAGGCCAGATCAATGTATTAAATGAGCAGATACTGGCAGGGGCACAGAATGAAGAGCATTATAAGGGTCGTATCCAGACTATTGAGGCTGAACTTTCAGTAAGAACAGATTCAAAGAAGAAACTTGAAGAAGAAAAAACGGATATTTATGCACAGTTAAAGGCTGTCCGTAAGAAACTTTCTGAGGAAGAAGAGAAATTAAGGACAGCGCAGGAGAATATGGAAGCCTGTACTCTCGAAGTGGAGAATGGCAAAAATGAGATCATTGAAATTCTGAACAGCCGCGCCAATGTCAAGGGTAAAGCCCAGAGATTTGATGCAATGATGGAACAGGCAGAAATCCGTAAGGCAGAGATCAGCCAGCGTATTCTCAGACTGAAGAGTGAAGAGGAAGAGCAGCAGACCATTCTGACTACAGCCCGGAAACAGTATGATGAGATTACATCCCAGATTGAAAATGCCAATGAGGAATGTGAACATCTGAATCTGAGTGTGATGAAGATTCAGGAAAAGCTGAAGGAACAGAACACAAAGCTGGAAGCAGAACAGACAGCTTATCACAGAGAGGCATCCCGGCTGGATTCTCTCAGAAATATCGCGGAGCGCTATGATGGATACGGAAACAGTATTCGGAGAGTTATGGAACAAAAAGAACGTGTTCCGGGAATCCAGGGTGTTGTCGCAGATCTGATCCAGGTAAACAAAGATTATGAGATCGCTATCGAGACAGCTCTTGGTGGGAGCATTCAGAATATTGTTACAGATAATGAGCAGACTGCCAAAACCATGATTGAATTTCTGAAAAAGAATCGTTATGGACGTGCGACCTTTCTTCCCATGAGCAGCATAAGTCCCAGAGGTGAGTTTACACCGAAAGAAGCACTGAAAGAGCCGGGCGTTATGGGGATTGCCAGCGAACTGGTGTCCGTAGCTTCTCAGTATCAGCAGATCACGAAATTCCTTCTTGGAAGAGTGCTGGTAGTTGATAACATTGATCATGCCATTGCAATAGGAAAAAAATACAGACACAGTCTGAGAATGGTCACAACAGAGGGTGAATCCTTAAGCCCGGGAGGTTCCATGACCGGCGGTGCCTTCAGAAACAACAGCAATCTGCTTGGAAGACGGCGTGAAATAGAGGAACTGGAAACAAAAGTAAATCAGCTGAAGCAGAATCTGACCGAAATGCAGAATGCTGTTGAGGAAAATAAAAATCAGAGAAACAGGCTTCGTGATGCCATTGCAGGATTTCAGGAAAAACTCCGTCAGAAATATATAGAACAGAATACTGCCAGAATGAATATCAAACAGCAGGAAAAGAAAGCTGAGGAGATCCGAAGCGGATATGCGCAGATCAACAGAGATCAGGCAGAGATCAAACGCCAGGTCATGGAAATCCGGCAGGATCATGACCGGATTGCCAGGGAACTGGAGAATTCAAAGCAGGATGAGAAAGAACTGGAGAGTTTTATTGAGGCAAAGCAGTCAGAACTGGATGAATGGAAAGAAGAAGAGAAGAAAATCACCCGGGAGTTAGAAGAAATCCGTCTTCAGTCATCCGCTCTTGAACAGAAAGAGAAATTTGACCAGGAAAACCTGAGCCGTCTGAAAGCAGAAATCACAGCTTTTATGACTGAGAAAGAGGATATTTATCAGTCTCTTGCTCACAGCAGTGAAGAGATGGAAAAGAAGCAGGAGATGATCACCCAGCTGAAAAAAGAGTCGGAAGAGTCTGTCCTTCATGAAGAACAGGCACAGATGCAGCTGAAAAATCTGCAGAAGGAGAAAGAGAGCAGAACTTCTCAGCATAAAGATTTTTTTGAGAAAAGAGATTATCTGTCCGGTCAGATCGGACTTCTGGATAAGGAATGTTACCGTCTGCAGGGACAGATGGACAAGCTGGAGGAGAACAGGGAAGAGCGGAATGCCTATATGTGGTCCGAGTATGAGATTACTCCCAATAATGCTGTTTCCTACAGAAAAGAGGAACTTACTGATCTTTCGCAGATGAAGCGACAGGCAGCTCAGATTAAAGATGATATCAGAAAGCTGGGACCTGTAAATGTAAATGCTATTGAGGATTATAAGGAACTTCTGGAAAGACACACCTTTCTGTCCGGCCAGTATGAGGATCTGGTCACAGCGGAGAAAACTCTGGAACAGATCATTCAGGAGCTGGATGAGGGAATGCGGAAACAGTTTTCTGAGAAATTCGGCGAGATCCAGAAGGAATTTGACAAGGCATTTAAGGAATTGTTCGGAGGCGGAAAAGGAACTCTGGAGCTGGATGAAGAGGCAGATATCCTGGAGGCAGGAATTAAGATCATTTCCCAGCCGCCGGGAAAGAAACTGCAGAATATGATGCAGCTTTCCGGCGGGGAAAAAGCTCTGACAGCTATCGCACTTCTTTTCGCGATCCAGAATCTGAAGCCGTCACCGTTCTGTCTGCTGGATGAGATCGAGGCAGCACTGGACGATTCCAATGTTGGGCGATTTGCCGGATATTTACAGAAGTTGACGAAAAACACACAATTTATTATAATAACCCATAGACGTGGAACTATGAACGCCGCAGACCGGCTTTATGGTATTACCATGCAGGAAAAAGGGGTATCCACACTGGTTTCCGTCGATCTGGTGGAGAATCAGCTTACCCAGTAACAGGAGGAGTTTCACATGGCAGAAGAAAAGAAAGGTTTTTTTAAACGATTAGTCAGTGGACTGGCAAAGACCAGAGACAATATCGTAGCCGGATTTGACAGTATTTTCAGTGGTTTTTCCAGTATTGATGAAGATTTTTATGAAGAGCTGGAAGAGATTCTGATCATGGGTGATATCGGGATCAATGCGACCACTTCTATTATTGAGAATTTAAAGAAAGAGGTTTCCGAACGTCATATTAAGGAACCGATGGAATGTAAACAACTTCTGATCAATGAGATCAAGGATCAGATGCGTGTGGACAGCACAGAGTATGAATTTGAGAACCGCAAATCCGTAGTCTTGGTGATCGGTGTCAATGGTGTCGGAAAAACCACTTCAGTAGGAAAGCTTGCAGGAAAATTAAAAGACCAGGGCAAGAAGGTTATCCTTGCAGCAGCCGATACTTTCCGCGCAGCAGCAGGAGAGCAGCTTACTGAGTGGGCGAACCGGGCAGGTGTGGAGATCATCGGCGGACAGGCGGGAGCAGATCCTGCATCTGTTATCTATGATGCGGTGGCTGCAGCCAAAGCAAGAAATGCAGACGTACTTCTCTGCGATACAGCAGGACGTCTTCATAATAAAAAGAACCTTATGGAAGAACTCCGCAAGATTTACAGGATCCTGGAGAGGGAGTATCCGGATGCATATCTGGAGACACTGGTAGTGCTGGATGGTACCACCGGACAGAATGCCCTTGCACAGGCGAGACAATTTGCGGAGGTCGCAAATGTCAGCGGTATTATCCTTACCAAGCTGGACGGAACTGCCAAGGGAGGTATTGCAGTTGCCATCCAGTCTGAACTGGATATTCCGGTGAAGTACATTGGCGTAGGAGAAAGTATTGACGATCTTCAGAAATTCGATGCAGATGCATTTGTAAATGCGTTGTTTGATGTAGACCATAAAGAAAACCCGGACGCTTAAGATTAGGATGTACTTTCGGAGTCAAATCAAGTACAAAAAGATTCCGGGAGTACATTTAGGACAAAATGGAGGAAAAAACAATGCTTACTTTAGAGAGTTTTGAACAGGCATCAGAGATCGTAAAACAGGTCACACAGGAAACAAAGCTGATCAAGAGCAGCTATTTCAGTGAACTTACAGGAAATAAGGTTTATTTAAAACCGGAGAATATGCAGCGTACAGGTGCATATAAGGTTCGTGGTGCCTATTATAAGATCAGCACTCTTTCCGATGAAGAGAGAAATAAAGGTCTGATCACAGCATCCGCCGGAAATCATGCACAGGGTGTTGCCTATGCTGCGCATAAATATGGTGTGAAGGCAGTGATCGTTATGCCTACCACAACTCCGCTGATCAAGGTTGAGAGAACAAAGAGTTACGGTGCAGAGGTTATCCTGCATGGTGATGTATATGATGAGGCATGTGCACATGCACTGGAGCTGGCAGAAAAAAAAGGATATACCTTTATTCATCCGTTCGATGATCTGGCAGTGGCAACCGGTCAGGGAACCATTGCAATGGAGATCTTTAAGGAACTTCCGCTGGTAGAGTACATTCTTGTTCCGATTGGGGGAGGCGGACTGGCAACAGGCGTATCCACACTTGCAAAGCTGCTCAATCCAAAGATTAAGGTGATCGGTGTGGAGCCGGCTGGTGCAAACTGTATGCAGGCTTCATTTGCAGCCGGAAAAGTGACAACGCTTCCGACAGTAAATACAATCGCCGACGGTACTGCCGTAAAGACACCGGGAAGCAAAATTTTCCCATATATCCAGAAAAATCTGGATGACATTATCACGGTAACGGATGATGAACTGATCGTAAGCTTTCTGGATATGGTGGAAAACCACAAGATGATTGTAGAAAATTCCGGACTGCTTACAGTAGCTGCATTAAAGCATTTAAATGTCAAGGACAAGCGTGTGGTATCCATCTTAAGCGGTGGAAACATGGATGTGATTACGATGTCCTCTGTGGTACAGCAGGGACTGATTTTCCGTGACCGTATCTTTACCGTTTCGGTATTGCTTCCGGATAAGCCGGGAGAACTGGCGAAAGTTTCCGAGACACTGGCAAAAGAGCAGGGAAATGTCATCAAACTCGAACACAATCAGTTTGTTTCCACGAACCGGAATGCCGCAGTTGAACTTCGGATTACATTGGAGTGTTTTGGTACCGATCACAAGAAGCAGATTATCAAGGCGCTGGAAAAGGCCGGATATAAGCCAAAGATCGTAAGAACCATGATTTAAAAATAAATTACAAGGTGTCAAGAAAAAATACTTGACACCTTGTTTTCTTTATGGTAAAGTATCCAAGGTGATTGATGTGGAAGAAAAGTTACAACAGGCTTATTTATATGATTTTTATGGCGAGTTACTGAATGAACATCAGCGCCGGATCTATGAGGACTTCGTGTTCAATGATCTTTCTCTCGGTGAGATTGCCGGGGAGGAGGGGATTACCAGACAGGGCGTGGCAGATATGATCAAACGCTGTGGAAAGAAGCTTTCGGATTATGAAAAGAAACTTCATCTGGTAGAGAAGTTCTTATCTGTGAAGCAGGATGTGGAGGAAATTCACAGACTGGCAGAACAGTTTCATCAAACAAAAGATGAACAGATCGTAGAACAGATCGCAACGATTTCAAATCAAATTTTGGAGGAGCTGTAGTATGGCATTTGACAGTCTTTCTGAAAAATTGCAGAATGTATTTAAGAATCTTCGCAGCAAGGGCAGACTGACAGAGGACGATGTCAAGACAGCACTGAAAGAAGTCAAGATGGCACTGCTTGAGGCAGATGTAAATTTCCGTGTGGTCAAGAAGTTTGTAAAAGATGTGCAGGAACGCGCAATCGGACAGGATGTTATGAATGGTTTAAATCCTGGACAGATGGTAATAAAGATTGTCAACGACGAGCTGGTCAAGCTGATGGGCTCCGAAATGACAGAGATTGCGTTAAAACCGGGCAATGAGATTACCGTCATCATGATGGCAGGTCTCCAGGGTGCTGGTAAGACGACCACGACGGCAAAGATTGCCGGAAAGCTCAAGGCAAAGGGAAAAAATCCATTGCTGGTAGCATGTGATGTCTACCGACCGGCGGCAATCGAACAGCTGCAGAAAAATGGTGAAAAACAGGGTGTTCCCGTATTTGCGATGGGAACGAACCACAAACCGGTCAATATCGCAAAGGCAGCGCTTGAGCACGCGGCGAAAAATGGCAACAATGTGGTTATCATCGATACAGCCGGTCGTCTCCACATCGATGAAGC
>OOAO01001701.1_pt1 | contig 17337 bp, 15 predicted proteins | sample 1671821 | NCBI WGS metagenome assembly OOAO01 (sample SAMN06348196, study PRJEB24527) | human gut metagenome | biome: human gut; feature: ankylosing spondylitis patient; material: feces | host: Homo sapiens | place: China | collected 2015-10 | reverse complement strand
CCTCTTATAAGATCTCACGAATCATAGTCAAGAGACTTTGGTTTGCAAAATCTTCACGTAAAAAATCCAGTCGTTAAGGTTCTATTTTCATATGTTAAGACTTTTCTATCTGCAAGATTACCTTTATTCCCCAATTACACAACTTTTTTTGAAATATTTTAATGATTTATGCCACAAAACATATTTTAATAGAAATTTTGGTGCGGTTGCCCTGGTATGCAAAAAGCCGATTTTTAATTTTAGGGCGAAAAATATAGGTGTTTTACTGTATGTTAAGAAAATATTAATGGTCTGTTAAGTTTTTTTGCATTTTTTTTTTGGAATGTCAAAAAAGTTTGATATGTTTACTGCAGGTTCCTAGATGAGATGGAGAATATGCTCATGTAAAGCGTACGATAAAACTGAGCGTGCTTCCCCGGGTTTGACGGCTCGGCGCAAATGCATTCTGAATATGGACAGGCATTTGTATTTGTTATTAACTATTTTTAGACCTAAACCTATTTTTATGAGAAAACGATTGTATCTGTTACTTGCATTCCTTTGGATGGGGGTATGCATGCTGAGTGCGCAGACGAAAAATGTTTCAGGACGTATCCTGTCTGCAGAAAATGATGAACCGATAGCCGGTGCTACGGTATTGGTCAAGGGTACATCTATCGGGGTGGTTTCTGATGCACATGGGCATTTTACGCTGAAAGTGCCGGAATCTGCTACCGAATTAATAGTTTCGTTTATAGGCATGGAAACGCAGGAAGTGGGAATCAAAGCGAATCTGACGATTCGTTTGAAGCCTGCCAACGAGAAATTGGATGAGGTGATGGTAGTGGCCTATGGAACTGCCAAAAAATCGAGCTTTACAGGAGCTGCAGAGGTGATAAAGAACGAACAGTTGGAAAAGATGAATGTCGTGTCTGTCACCAAAGCATTGGAAGGCACATCGCCGGGTTTGCAGGTGATGGGCGGCACCGGTCAGCCGGGCTCGGGAGCTGCAATCCGTATCCGTGGTATCGGTTCGCTGTCATCCTCTTCTGCTCCTTTGTATGTGTTGAACGGAGTTGTTTTTGACGGGGATATCAGTTCCATCAATCCGGATGATATAGAATCGATTTCAGTGTTGAAGGATGCGGCTTCGGCTGCCTTGTACGGTGCGCGTGGAGCCAATGGTGTCATTATGATACAGACCAAAAAGGGAAATGCCGAGAAGTCGACGCTGAGCGTCAAGGCTGTCTGGGGATTTTCATCCCGTGCAATTCCCGAATATTCCAGAATCGGAGTAAAGGATTATTACGAGACTTCCTGGGAAGCATACAGAAATGCGTTGGTGGGGACAGGACAATCCATGGAAAAGGCTTCCGAATATGCTGCAGCCAATCTTATCAACAAGCAGCTCGGCGGCTATAACAATTATAACATTCCCGCCGATAAACTGATAAGTGCAGATGGTAAGGTGGATGCTTCCGCCCGGTTGCTCTATCATGACAATTGGGGCGATGCACTGTTCCGTACCGGGTTGAAGCAGGATTATATGCTTTCCATGAGCGGAGGCTCGGACAAGACCACCTATTATCTTTCGCTTGGCTGGCTGGACGAGGAGGGGATTATGACCCGTACGGACTATCAGCGTTTCACGGCAAGAGCGAATATTAACAGTCAGTTTACCGACTGGTTCAATCTGGAGGGAAATATGGGGTATACCAATGACAAGAGCAATCAGATGATGCAGGCAGCGGGAACATATGCCATCAACCCGTTCTTTTATTCCCGTATGATTGCTCCGATATTCCCGATTTACAAGCGCGACGAGCAAGGTAATTATATATTGGACAGTGAGGGAAACAAGGTTTTTGATTATGGAGAGAAACGCCCTTTCAACGGACGGACCAACAATCTGGCGACATTGATTCATGATGCAGTCTGGAATCAGACCGATAATTTCAATATCAACGTCACTGCCGGTACGAAGTTCTTGCGCCACTTTACTTTCAAAGTGAGCGGTAGTGCGGATATATTGAATCGTCGTTATACCAAAATGTATAACAATAAGTTCGGTGATGCAGCCAATGTCAGAGGACGAGGCAGCGTGGAGGCTTTGAGGATAGAATCGCTTACATTCAACCAGATATTGAATTTCAATAAAGAGCTCGGACTGCATAATGTATCTGCAATGGTGGGACATGAAAGTTATCGGTATGTAGAGAAGAGTGTTTTTGCACAGCGTACCGGTTTCCCATTGGAGATGTCGAATGATTTGGTATTTGGTGCGCAGTTGGAGGATGGCAGTAGCCAGACCGATGAGCATGCGATAGAAGGTTGGTTCGGGCAGGTGGGGTATGATTATGCCAATCGCTACTATATATCAGGTTCTTATCGCCGGGACGGTAGTTCGCGTTTCTATAAAGACAGCCGTTGGGGTGACTTCTGGTCGGTGGGTGCATCCTGGAGAATTTCGCAGGAAGCCTTTATGAAAAATGCCAAATGGATGGACAACTTGAAGTTGAAAGTGTCGTACGGAGTGCAAGGAAATGATAATATCCTTGATGAAAATAAAGATCCCTATTACTATGCATGGCAGAATTTCTTCGAGCCATATCCCAATCATGATTTTGGAGGCGTCATTCATAGCACGACAGGCAATAGGGATTTGCATTGGGAGAAAAATACCAATTTCAATGTCGGCCTTGAATTCAGTTTCCTGAACCGTATCCGTGGTGAGGTGGACTATTTTATCCGTAAGGGGGAAGATATGCTGTATGCTGTTCCTGTCCCTTATTCCACTGGGTTGCCTTCCATCATGCAGAATGCCGCATCGATGGACAATAAGGGAATAGAGCTGCAATTGTCTTTTGATATTCTAAAGGAAAGGGCATTCAAGTGGACGTTGGATTTAAATTTGACCCACTATAAGAATAAACTGACGAAGCTGACGCAAGATGAGGTTTGGGTCAGTACGAAAAAATGGGTGGAAGGCGGTTCTATCTATGATTTCTGGTTGATGAAATGGGCAGGGGTGGATGCTGAAAACGGAGATGAGTTGTGGTGGTATAAAAACGGAGATGCCTGGGAAAAGACAAATGATTATTCGTTGGCGTCCAAAGATCCGAAGAGTAAACAGTATGTAGGTTCTGCTATCCCTAAAGTATATGGCGGTTTTACCAATAATTTTTCGTGGAAGGGGTTGAACCTGTCGGTATTTTTCTCCTATTCTGTCGGAGGCAAGATGTATGACAGCAATTACCAGCGTTTGATGCATGCCGGCAGTTTGGGACATGCATGGCATAAGGATATATTGAAACGTTGGAGAAAACCGGGTGATGTGACCGATGTGCCAAGAATTGAAAAGGGTAATCGGAATATTTCAAAATCCAGCAATCGCTTCTTGAAGGATGCTTCTTACCTGTCGTTGCGTAACATCAATCTTTCCTATACGCTTCCTGCGGAGTGGAGTAGCCGTGTGGGAATGTCGTCCGTCAAGGTGTTTGTGAGCGGGGACAATCTGGTGACTTTTAAAAAATAAAAAGGAATGGCCCCGACCCAGGCGTTCTCCGGAGTGAGCGATAATACCTACGTGCCGAACCGAGTGGTTTCTGTTGGTTTGAATATTAATTTCTAAAATAGACAATTATGAAGATACTGTATATATTGCCGTTGGTTTGGATGTTGGTGTTTACATCCTGCAACAGTGATTTTTTGGATCGCGAACCGTCGAATAAATATACGGATGATATGTTGCTTACTTCGACGGAGGGAGGAATGATGCTGCTGAACGGTACGTTGCGCCGCACTTATATCAGTTATGAGTCTCATGCACAATACGGGCAGAAGGCGGTGGATATTATGACCGATATGCTGGGAGAGGATTATTACACGGGAGATGGTTACTGGAACAATTATGAATCGTGGTATTCCTGGTTGGCACATAGAAGTGCGAATGATGAAGATAATAAATTTGTATGGATGTACTATTACGGTACGATCGACAATATGAATTTTTTGCTTGCGAATGTGGATGCCATGGTGGGAGAGCAGAAGGAGCGCGATAATCTGAAAGGACAGGCGTACGCATTTCGTGCACACAGCTATTTCAAGTTGGTGCAGTTGTATGCGGAGCGTTATAAACCGGAAGGCCGTAACACCCAATTGGGAATCCCCGTATATACGCATCCGACCAGTGAGGGAAAAGCCCGCAGTACGGTGGAGGATGTCTATACTCGCATTAATACCGATCTTGATTCGGCGATGATGCTGTTGACGAAAGATAGGGTACATATCAGCCATTTTAATTTGAATGTGGCTCAGGGAATCAAAGCGGAAGTGTTGCTGACGATGGGAAAATATAAAGAGGCTGCCAAGATGGCACACGAGGCGAGACAGGGCTTTGGTCTGATGCCGCAAGAATTGTTCGCAGCCGGTTTTAACAGTGTGAACAATCCGGAGTGGATGTGGGGTATGCAGATAAAGGTTGACCAATCGACTATTTACGCTTCCTATTTTTCAAATACGGATCCCTGTTCAATAGGATATAATGAGCTCGGTAATGAAAAGCGGATAAATTCGCAGTTGTATAATGCGATGAATGACAGCGATGTGAGGAAATCGGTATGTGTCGGTGCCGACGGGGCGACATTGGATAGTGACAATGGTGAATTTGACGTTCCTCCTTATACGGTGAATAAATTCCGTCTGCCGTCTTATACCAACTGGTCCGGGGATTATTGTTATATGCGTGCAGCCGAAATGTATCTGATTGAGGCAGAAGGGTTGGCTCGCAGCGACCAGAGCAGAGAAGCAGCGAAAGTCCTGTATGAGCTGGTAAGTGCCCGCGATCCGAAATATAAGCTTCCGGATGTGACAGGGAATGCCTTGGTGGAAGAGGTGATGTTGCAGCGTCGTCTGGAACTTTTGGGAGAGGGATTCCGCTTTATGGATATGAAGCGTTTGAATCTGTCGCTTGACCGTACAGATAAGGGACATGAAGAGACATTCCTTAAGCCTGCGAAGGTGGATGCCGGCGATATCCGGTGGCAGTTCCTGATTCCGACACAGGAAATGACTTCAAATCCGAATATGGTGCAGAACGATTGATTCTATATGGAGCCGCTCTTGAACAGGGCGGCTTTTTTTTGTGTGGAATGATTAGGTTGTTTGCTTTTTTCAGTATATTGACCACTGAAATTAATGATGCGTTTGTTTATGAGTATTGATAGATGGGTGCTTTTGTGTTTGGTCTGTCTGACGACATTCTTTGTGGACAATTCAGTATTGGTGCCGGACATAATGGAGTCAGGAAATATAGTTACTGCCCGAGAAATGGTTTATGACGGCAACTGGATTGCTCCGACGATGAATGGTGAATTGCGCTTGGAGAAACCACCGTTGCCGACATGGCTGACTGCCGTTGTTGAGATGATAGCTCCTGACAATCTGGGGTGGCAACGCGGTGTGGCAGGCTTGGCAGCCCTCCTTTTGGTGTTCTACTTTTATTGTTTTGTAAAAAACATTTTAGGAGTTGCTCCTTTTGTGTCTGCGCTGATTTTGTGTACATGCCATAATGTGATACTGATGGGACGTACGGCATCGTGGGATATATACTGTCATGCATTTATGCTGGGGGCGGTATATCATTTGGCGGTGGCAATAAAAGGAATGGGCGGGAAGTGGCGTCATTGTATCGTGGCGGGTGTGCTGGCGGGTCTTTCCATCATGAGTAAAGGGCCGGTGTCTGTTTATGCTCTCTTGCTGCCGTTTGTTATAGCGTTTGCTTTTGTGATGCGACCTTGTATCAAGGGGTGTCGGGTTGCGATTGGCGTAATGTGTGTGATTGCATTGGTGGTGGGAGGATGATGGTTTGCATATATTCATTTATCTTATCCGAATGAACTGGCTGCGGTTGTGGAAAAGGAATCGGAGGCGTGGATTAGTTATAATGTACGTCCCTGGTATTATTATTGGAAGTTTTTTTTAGAATCGGGGGTGTGGGCAGGTCTGCTGATTACGGCAACTGTCCTGCCTGTATGGAATAGGCAATTGAGACATAATAAATTGTATTTATTGCCATTGTTGTGGATGTTGGTGGCACTTGTTTTGCTGTCCTTATTGCCGGAAAAGAAGATGAGGTACATATTCCCATTGCTCATACCTGCCAGTATGTTAATGGGGGAACTGGTAGATTGGTGGAAAAAAAGTTTTGTCTGTGGTGCTGTAAAAAGAACGGATAGTCTGATATTCCGCAGTAATGTTTGGCTCGTTGCAATTGCTGTGGCACTTTTGCCCGTTGCGGGATGGATATTTATGTTTAGTTGCGGGAAGATGACTTTGTTGTTGTGGTTTGTTGTGACTTGTATCTGTTTGGGTGTGGTTCTTGTATTGGTATGGAGCGGTCTGCGTATGCGGGTGTCGTATATGGAAAACAAAGGGACGGGGATATTGTTCTATTTTGGGGAACAATACCCCCGTCCCTTTGTTCTGACGATCTTTAATCCAATAAAGTATGTTCGATCAGTATTTTAACACCGATTACAATTAAGATAAGGCCTCCGAGTAGTTCTACTTTGAGGCCTTTGATTTTTCCGAACCGGAAGCCACAGATCACTCCGCTGAAAGAAAGGAAGAAAGTAGTGAAAGCGATAACTGAAGCCGAAAACCAGATGCCCGTTTTCAGAAAAGCCATACTCACGCCGACAGCCAGGGCATCGATACTGGTCGCTACGCCGAGGGTGAAAAGCATCCGGCTAGAAAAGGTAATCAGGTGGCTATCCTCTTCTTTGAAGGATTCGTAGACCATCTTTCCACCTAAATAACTCAATAAAACAAAGGCGATCCAGTGATCGAAATCGGTGATATAATTACTGAAATGAATACCCATCGCCCATCCCAGCCAGGTCATACCCCCCTGGAATATCCCCATGGTTAAAGCCATTTTCAGAGACTTCTTGATACAGAACGGTTTCATACATATGCCGCCACTGATACTGACCGCTAAACTGTCCATAGAAAGACCGATTGCAATTAATAGGATGGTGATAAAGCTCATTGTACAAAAATTGTTCTGCAAAGATAGAAAATAAAGTAAAAAGTAAAAGGTAAAAACGAAAAGGTGACTTACCTTTGTGATGAAATTAGTGGAAAAAATGGAACTACAGACTGTTGTCAAATTGGATAAACCTTCGTTTCGGATCGATTATTCGACCCGGCTCATGATGCTGGGTTCCTGCTTTGTCGAAAATGTTGGAGCGAAGCTGGAATATTTCAGGTTCAAGACGGATATCAATCCTTGTGGTATTGTATATAATCCCCTGTCTGTGGCTGATACGCTGGAGTTGTTATTGGCCGGTAAACGATTCTCGCAGGCCGATTTATTACGAAACGGGGAACTGTGGGTGAGTCTGAGCCATCATGGACGGTTTTCCGCCAGGGAAGCCGGGGACTGTTTACAGCGTATAAATTCCAGATTGGAAAAATCGGTAGCTCATTTAAAAACGACAAATGTCCTGGTGATTACCTGGGGAACTGCCTGGGTATACCGTCATCGGCAGTTGGGACGAGTCGTTGCCAATTGTCATAAATTTCCGGCCACTGATTTCGAGCGTTTCCGATTAAGCCCCGAAGATATCGAACAGGTGTATACCGATTTATTGTCCCGCCTGCACAGTCGTTATCCGGATATGAGGGTGCTGTTCACCGTGAGCCCTATCCGGCATTGGAAAGACGGAGCACATGCCAACCAGTTGAGTAAAGCGGTATTGTTGCTGGCCATCGATAAATTGAAGCAAAGGCTGGATTATGTCTCTTATTTCCCTTCTTATGAGATCGTGATGGACGAGCTTCGGGATTATCGTTTCTATACAGAAGATATGTTACACATCTCTCCGCAAGGAATCGAATATATCTGGGAGAAGTTTCAGTCCCTGTATATGACTTCGGCAACTGAAGCGTGGATGAAGCGCATCGATAAAATAAACAAGACTTTATTACACCGGCCTGCAGATCCTGATTCGTCTGCTTATCAGGAATTGATGAAAAAAACAGCTCAGGAGCGTGAACGGATTGAACGGGAGCTCGGTATTTCTTTCAGTTGATTCCGGTTATTCCGCTGTTTCTGTCCCGGTCACGATATCCTGCATCGGGATTCGTTTCAGTTCATCCAGGGAAATCTCTGTTTTTACGGCATAACTGGCCGGATAAATTTTACGGATCCGGTGTAAATCAGGTATACATTCCAAACGGTTTCTGTAATTCCCTACCCGGATTTTGAAATCCGGATCGAAATATTTCAAATAGGCCGGAATGTCCTGGAAGGTTTCTTCGAACTTATTCCGCATTTCCTTTAGGTTGTCGATGTTGCAGCCGAACGAACTGACCGAGTAGATTTGAATCCGGTAACCTGTAAAAGTTTTCTTTTTCTCATTCAGATGGATGTGCCATTGCAGCAAATTGTCTATCGGCGTGTCGCTGTCGAGGATTACCTGTCCGCCGTTATGACTTTCCGTCCTGAGTTCCTGAAGAATATCGTAATGCGGTTCTTCTTCCACGATCAGGGTATCTGCTTCTTGTGCAAACAAATGGACCGGAAAAAGGAATAATATAAAGAATAAATATTTATTCATGATTTAAAATTTTTTGCGAAGATAAAAGAAAATATTTGAATATCATCACAGAAACTGACAGCTTATTACTTCGACCTGCCAGTTCTTCGATGAAACGCATCGAGTTAAAAAAGCGTTAATACAGGAGGTCGGAGGAGTGGATATGATAAAAAGAAATAATTTTGCTTCATCAATCAAAAATAAAATTTTATGTGTCAGGCTACAGATAAACAAATCATAGAAGTACTGAAAATGGAAACGATTCCGGCATTAGGTTGTACAGAACCGGTTGCTTGTGCCTTAGCTTGTGCCCGATGTAAAGAAGAATTGGGTGGTGTTCCGGAACATATCGAAGTGTTCGTCAGTGGAAATATCTATAAGAACGGAATGGGAGTAGGTATTCCCGGTACCGGTATGACCGGACTGCCTATCGCCGCTGCTTTGGGTGCTGTTTGTGGAAAGACTGAATACGGCCTGGAAGTATTGAAGGAAGTTTCTGCTTGTAATAATTTGGCTGTTGCTAAATCTTTATTGGACAAGCAGGCTGTTGTTATCCATTTGAAAGAAGATGCTCCCGATAAATTGTATGCAGAAGCCATCTGTAAGAAAGGCAACGATACGGTAAAAACAGTGATTGTCCACGGACATACCAATATTATTCTGGTTGAAAAGAACGGGAAAGCAGTTTATCGTAAAGATTTTACGCCGGTAGCTGCCGAAAAGAGCGATCGTGCTGAATTAAGTATAGCCCGGATCTGGGAATTTATCCACCGGATCGACGTTGCAGAGATCGAGTTTGTATTGGAAGGTGCTGAAATGAACAAAGCGATTTCGGCTGAAGGTTTGAAGAGTGAATACGGTCTGCAGATCGGTAAGACCTTAAAAGAAAATATCGACAAAGGGTTGCTGGAAAACGACTTTTTGAACAATGCCCTGATTTGTGCCACCGCAGCTTCCGATGCCCGGATGGACGGTTGTGAAAAACCGGTGATGACTAATTCAGGTAGTGGAAATCAGGGAATTACGGTTTATCTTCCTGTTGTCGTGGCTGCCGAACAATTCGGTTGTTCCCGGGAGCAATTGATCCGGGCCCTGGCTTTGAGTAATCTGGTAGCTGCCCATATCCATTATTATATGGGACACCTTTCTGCTTTGTGTGGAATTCTGATTGCCGGCACGGGGGCTGCTTCGGCGATTACTTATCTGATGGGGGGAACCTACGAACAGGTAGTCAACACTATTAAGACTATGTGTTCCAACCTGACCGGAATGATGTGTGACGGAGCGAAACAAGGTTGTGCCCTGAAAGTATATTCCGGCGTTTCTGCTGCCGTACAGGCCGCTCTGTTATCCATGAAAGGAATCAAAACTCACAATGACGGTATTATTGAAGAAGATATTGAAAAAACGATCCGCAATGTCGGAATCATCGGTACCACCGGTATGGAACAGACCGATAAGACGATTCTGAACATTATGTGTCGGAAACAATAATAATTTTTCTCTACATACTATTCCCCGGAATTTTGGTGTTTTACAGACCACGATTCCGGGATTTTTTTATTTGATTTTCCCGGATTAATTCCAGATTTAATTTGTACACAACAAATTTAATATGTATCTTTGTTCCCTATTCTTACAAAGAGATAATCAAGTAGTTCGAATGTTAAAAAAAACGAACGATTAAAACAGTTATGTTTCGAATCTCTTTTCTTTTTCTGACTATTTTATAATCTTCACCTAATCAATCTTTTCAAAATTTATTCATTAACCTCCCGGCTGTTTTTTCATTACAAATTTAATCGTTCGTTTTTTTTGTAAGCATATTGCGGACAAATTTGTATGCTCAGTTCAAATTTTCAATATGTTCTGCATTTTATAATCTTATCTGTCATTCCAGGCGGAATTTTTCTTTTCAGTTTATTTCTTCTCTGGGTTGCCCCGAGTTCCTTTTTATGTTTGGACGTAAAAGAGTCTCCCGGTGGCGTCGCCGTGGGTTGCTACACGCGTAGGGTAACAGACCGGGCGTGAACCGGTACCCAATCCGGTGGGGAAACCCCCTAAGGCAACGCCGCTACGATGGTTCGGGAGCGGGAGTTCGATTCTCCCGGTAGCGACATGAGGCATTCAGTTAGCTGATTGCAAAAATATGGAATATTCGACCCTTGAAGTGAAAGAAATTTGCCATGTCCGTTTTCCGTGGAAACAGAAAAATAGTTTATCTTTGCTTTTGTAACAAAAACTCCGGCCAATGAATGCTCAGTTGAGAAAATTACCGATCGGTATACAGACTTTTGAAAATATACGTCGTGAAGGTTATGTCTATGTGGATAAGACGGCCCTGATCTATCGTCTGGTCACAACCGGAAAGCCCTATTTTCTTAGCCGTCCTCGGCGTTTCGGCAAGAGTCTTTTGCTTTCCACGCTGGAGTCTTATTTTGAGGGCAGGCGTGAACTGTTCGAAGGCTTGGCCATAGCTGATCTGGAAGAGGCCTGGCAGGAGTATCCGGTGTTGCATCTGGATCTGAATGCCGAGAAATATGATGCACCGGAGCAGTTGGGAGGTATTCTCAACCGTCATTTGAATCAGTGGGAAGACCGTTGGGGACGTGAAGAACGCGAGGAGAGTTTTTCCGACCGTTTTTCCGGCATAATCCGCCGCGCCTGCGAACAGACGGGGCAGCCGGTGGTAGTTTTGGTGGACGAATACGACAAACCTCTTTTGCAGGCTTTGCAGGATTCTTTTTTGCTGGAGGAATACCGCAAGACGCTGAAAGCCTTTTACGGGGTGTTGAAGAGCAGCGACCGTTACCTGCGTTTTGTATTCCTGACGGGGGTGACTAAGTTCTCCCAGGTGAGTGTGTTCAGCGATCTGAATCAGCTGACCGATATCAGTATGCTGCCTCAGTATGCCACGCTTTGCGGCCTTACGCACGGGGAACTGGAGCGTGATTTCAATCCCGAGATCGGTCGTCTGGAGGAGCAGGAAGGGGTGGACCGTGAGGAAATCCTGCGGCGCCTGACCCGTATGTACGACGGTTATCATTTCAGCGAAAACACGGAAGGGGTATTCAATCCTTTCAGTTTGCTGCATGTGTTGCAATACAGCCGTTTTGACAGCTATTGGTTTCAGACTGGAACGCCTACTTTTCTGGTGGAGTTGTTGCAGCATAGTGATTACGACCTTCGGGAACTGATCGAGGGTATTGAGGTGAAGGCCAGTGGTTTTTCGGAATACCGTGCCGATTCTGGCAATCCGGTCCCCCTGCTTTACCAGAGCGGTTATCTGACGATCAAGTCATACGATTCTAGGTTCCGTAATTATACGCTTTGTTTTCCTAACGAAGAGGTGGAATATGGTTTCATGAATTTCCTGGTGCCTTTCTATACCCAGGTAACGGACGACCGTACAGGTTTTTACATCGAGCGTTTTATCCGTGAGCTGGAAGCGGGAGATGTGGATGGTTTTATGGAGCGTCTTCGTGCCTTTTTTGCCGGTATCCCGTACGAACTCAACGATAAGACGGAGCGTCATTATCAGGTGATATTCTACATTGTTTTTACGCTGATGGGTCAGTTCTGCGATGCGGAGGTGCGCAGTTCCCGTGGCCGTGCCGATGCCGTGGTGAAGACGGGGAACTATATTTACATTTTTGAGTTCAAGCTCGGTGGCAGTGCCGATGCAGCCCTGGAACAGATCGATTCCCGCGGCTATCTGATCCCCTACACCGCCGATGGCCGCACCCTGGTCAGGGCAGGTGTCTCTTTCGATGCCGCCGCACGCAATATCGGGGAATGGAAAGTAAAACAGTAGGGCAGGTAGAACAACAAGGAAAGCAATTTTATTATAACATTTTTATAATGTAGTGGGGGCGTGGCTGTCATGTAACGGAAATTGAATTTCATGAGTGCGAATAATTATAAATGAAGGTGTTTATGCCTGAACATTTGGTTCCTTTTTGATCGGTGGCGTCGTTGGCTGGCAGATTTTTTACTTTATCCGGAAATACGACCGTTTTTGGTTTATCTGCTGGGGCACGAAGGCTGTCCGTCAGGAGGTGACGACACGCAATCCGTACAGCCGGATTATCTATACCGAATACCTGGAACTGAAACGACGCAAAAAACGATAATGATTCCCGGATGGAATTTTCCACCTACAGTCGTTGGCAACGAATCCCTGCGTGGGATTTTCAGCCTGCGGCTGTCAGCAACAAAATCCCTCGCGGGATTTCCTGCCTGCAACCGCCGGGAACAGAATCCCGGCCGGGAATTCATAGCCTGTGGCTGCCGGTTGGTTTTCCCGTGTGGAGACGACTTGCCGACGGCCGCAGGCTGTTTTTTTCTCTGAAAGGACGATATGCCGGGATGAACCGGCAACGAAGAGAGGGATATATAAACATCAATTAAAAAGGAGGTTATTATGATTGAATCTACCAATCTGAAAATGTTGCGGAACCTGGAGGCATTTCAGGTCTTTTCGGACATACTGGCTTTTCTTCAGGAGGAAGAGTCGGTGGAAGAACCCCTGCAAGGTCTGTGTGATGCATTTGCGGCGCGTTTGTCGGATTACGACACAGCCCTTGTTTCTGAACGCCGCAGCCGTTATACGGCTGAGTTGGCCCGTCTTGACGGGCAGCGCGATTATGTATTCCGTAGTTTTACCGCCCAGTTGAAGCTTTACCTGAGTTCTTTCGACTCCGGTCAGGTAAAGGCAGCCGAGGCGCTGCTGGCTTTGGTCGACAAGTATGGGCGTAATATCCCGTCGATGCCTTACCGTCAGGAAACCGGAGCGATCAGGAATCTGATACAGGACCTGGAGCTTGAAGCCAATGCCGCCCATATCCAAACGCTGTTTGCCGGGCATTGGGTGAGTGCCCTCCGTACGGCTAACGAACAGTTCGAGCAGACGATGCTCACCCGTTCGGACGCCACCTCCGAGGCCACACTGGGTGCCGCTAAAGCAGCCCGCGAGGCGGTACAGGCGGCTTTCGGGAAACTGTGTGAAATGATCGGTGCTCTTGCTGTGGTCAACGGTCCGGCCGACTACAGGCACATCACCGACCGCATCAACCAGCTGGTCAGCGAATCGCACGATGTGGCCGCCCGCCGTCATTCTCGCAGGAAATCCGGTGATGCCCCCGATCCCGATTCCCCTTCCGGCACTCCGGACACCCCGGATCCGTCGCCCGTGGAAGAATAACCTTATTAACCTTTCCCGGTCTGCCTTCCGCAGGCCGGGGAATTTTTTTGATATGTCAGGTTCAATAAAGCACTATCACTACTGTCCACTAAAAATGGACAAGGTTAAAAATTAAATAAATTCGGTTCACTTGAATCATATCGGTCTTTGACATTTTTGAAATTCGATTTGTCAAACAAGTCACTGAGATGTGTTTTGTCAGTCAGAGAAATTCCGAGTATTTGGAGAACTTCATAGATGCTTCGTTCTAATTTCATATCGTGTAGGACTATTGCTACTAAGCAGTAAGTGATTATCGCACAATAGATTTGTATGCGTACAGCGTTTTCCGATGTTCCCCAGAACTTCTTAATCCTGAGGTGTTGTTTTATCCATTTGAAGAACAGTTCAACACTCCATCTGTTTCGATAAAGCGATGATATTAACTCCGCAGATGCGTCAAGATTATTTGTCAGGAAGATGTATCGTGTACCATCTTCAGGATTTTCAATGATGAGTTTTCTAAGTTCCTCAGGGTAATCCTTAGAACTTTTATAAACCGTAAAGCATCCGATTACATCCGATACTACACCTTCCGGCAATCTTCGTTTCCAGGTTTTAGGCTTGATCCGTACATTTGTTTTGGCTCGTACAACGAAGAAAGCACCTATACGATTTATTGTATTAAGGTTGCTGAAATCGTTATACCCCCGGTCGAATATATAATGCGCTCCTGATTCATATGGAATCTCAGGCATAGCCTTTGAATCGTGAATATTGGCAGGTGTAATATGCACAAATGCAGGTACTTCCACTTCAATATCGTAGAGCGTATGCAACTTTATTCCGCCTTTATGTTTGCGAAATTTAGCCCATTCAAACACTGACAGGCACAGATCAATCGTTGTAGAGTCAAATGCATAAACATGACCGTCAAGTTCGAATATTTTATTGATTCTACGCTTGCGGGCCTCGGCAATCATGAATGTTGCGTACTCTTCGAAGATGCGGTAGTTACGTTGCTCATTAGCCTTGCTAAGATTGCTCCGAGTTACAGACTTCCCGATTCCGAGATGGTAAAGTTTCCCAGCATGAGCTTCCATAGCCACAATCAAATCTCTGAGACTCTCTCGATTGGATAGCTGACCGAACAGCATCGTAAGCAGCTGATTCCAACAGGTATAGCTCTTGATATACTTGTCGCCTTCATACTTTGTAACGATACGATTGAATTTACTTCGGTCAAGGAACTTAACTAATTGGGCAAAAATATATGGATCTTTATGCATAACGGTCTGAAAATTACCACAAAAGTAAATTCAAATCCGTTCTCCCCAAAATCTCCTATAACAAATTGAATTTCAATAATTTCAAAGAACTTCTATGATTTTTTAGTGGACACTAATGAAAGTATATATAAACGCATATCAACAATTGTGTGGAAATTCCGATTGGAATCATTCGGACATAATTCATTTATATATAAACCATTGTATGTTTCTGGAACGAATATCCATATTGGTGATAATGTTTATGTGCAGTATAAGTCCTGGCTTGCATCAGAATCGCTTACTGGTAATGGCGAAGCATTGTTAAAGATAGGTAACGGATGTGTTATAGGTCATTTCAATGAAATATATTCTACTCATTCAATAGTTATAGAGAATCATGTATTAACTGCTGATCGCGTATATATTTCGGATAATATACATGGATATGAAAATATTGAAATTCCCATATTACATCAACCAATAGTTCAGAAAAAAGAAGTCAGGATAGGAGAAGGGTCTTGGCTTGGGGTTGGTGTTTCAGTTATTGGGGCATCTATTGGCAAACATTGTGTCATAGGTTCAAATGCCGTAGTTACTAAAGATATTCCAGATTATTGTGTTGCTATTGGTATTCCTGCAAGAATTATTAAACGATATAACCCGGAGGTTGGGAAATGGCTTAGAACTAACCCCGACGGATCTTTTAAAGAAATAAAATCAAGCAAGATATGAAACGTATTTTGATTACCGGAGGGGCCGGTTTTATTGGTTCTAATTTAGCTTTAGCCCTTTTAAGGAAAGGGTATCAGGTTACAGTTTTAGATAATCTTTCCCCACAGATACATGGAGAAACTCCGGAACAGACATCTCCTCTTTATCGAAATATAATCGGTAAAGTAAATTTTATAAAAGGTTCTGTTACTTGTAGGGAAGATTGGTTAAAAGTATTAGAAGGACAGGAATGTGTTGTTCATTTGGCGGCAGAGACAGGTACAGGACAATCCATGTATGAGATTCAAAAATATGTGGAAGTGAATATTAGTGGAACAGCTATCCTGTTAGATATTCTTGCCAATACAAAGCATAGTGTAAAAAAAGTGGTTGTAGCAGAATCCAGAGCTATATATGGAGAAGGCAGGTATTACAGTGAAGAGTTAAAAGACTATGTATATCCTACCTTGAGGGAAGAAAAAGATATGTCTGAAGGAGATTTCGAAGTGAAGTATCCCAACTGTCATCAGCCTTTGAAGTTGGTTGGAACCACCGAAAATTCTTTGATACACCCGACTTCAGTATACGGGATTACAAAACAGGTACAAGGTCAATTAGTACATCTGGTTTGTTCTTCTATCGGGATTGCAGCAGTATCTTACAGATATCAAAATGTGTATGGTCCGGGGCAATCGCTTTCAAATCCTTATACCGGTATTTTATCCATCTTTTCTACCCGTATTAAAAACGGAAATGAAATCAACATTTTTGAAGATGGAAAAGAAACCCGGGATTTTGTCTACATTGATGATGTGGTGGAAGCCACAATTTTGGGTATTGAAAAAGAAGAAGCAAATGGGCATGTTTTTAATGTCGGAACAGGTGTTGCTACTGATGTTCTTACTGTGGCCAGAACTTTGATGAAGAATTATGGCACAGAAGTACCGCTTCGTGTGTCGGGTAACTATCGTCTAGGTGATATCCGTCATAATTATGCAGACATATCCCTTGCCCGTAAAATTCTTGGATTTGAACCACGAATAGACTTTTCAACAGGTATATCGCGTTTTACTGCCTGGGTTGACGGACAGTCTGTTCAAGAGGACAGATACGAAACGTCAATTGAGGAAATGAAAGCAAAAGGTTTGTATAAATAGTATTAGCGGTATAGAATGCATACTAATGTAAGCAAAATACATGACTGTTATGGATGTGGCGTGTGTGCAGCTACTTGTCCTGTACATATAATTAAAATGGAATTGAATTCCAAGGGATTATTAGAACCTCATATAACGGATCAAAATAAATGTATTGATTGTGGTATTTGCTTAAGTAATTGTGCATTTAATTATAGCCAAAAAAGTATAACCACGATACCTATACGTTCTTTTGCAGCTTATAGTAAAGATAGAAGAATTCAAAGAAAATGTTCTTCAGGAGGAGTGACATTCGAAATTTGTGCAATGTTGATTGAGGAAGGCTATAAAGTTTGTGCCGTTAAATACAATGTAGAAAAAGAGTATGCAGAACATTATATTGCAGAGAACCAATTAGAACTTATTCCATCTATCGGTAGCAAATATATCCAAAG
>OOAO01001682.1_pt1 | contig 17499 bp, 7 predicted proteins | sample 1671821 | NCBI WGS metagenome assembly OOAO01 (sample SAMN06348196, study PRJEB24527) | human gut metagenome | biome: human gut; feature: ankylosing spondylitis patient; material: feces | host: Homo sapiens | place: China | collected 2015-10 | reverse complement strand
CAATAAAAGTAATCCTCCTAAAATCAGAATGATTCCTCCTATGAATGAAAGCTCATCTGTCCGTCCACCTGTCTTTGGAAGACCCAATATAGAATCATTCGTAACATTGTACGTCAGATGATAGAAGTAATAATCATTTCCCTGTTTGATCGCTTTACTTGTATCCACATTCTGTTTATCCACCTCTGCCTGTGACATCGTCATTGGCAGTGTAACGATGATAGGTTCTTTTAACAGATTCTTTCCAACCGCTGTCTTTGTCTCTGTGATCGTATAAGTATCAGGAAGCAGTCCATCAAAAGTGACTTCTCCAGCAGAATCTGTTTTGGCCTTCGCTACTTCTGCTCCATCAGATGATGTGATCACAAATTCGATATCTCTTAATGATTTCCCCTTAGAATCTTTCTTGATAAGTTTTACAGATCCTTGGATCATCTGATTCATAAACTTCGCTCCACCTGTCAATTGTGCTTTAGCTGTCGTTCCAGTTGGTCCAATATCGAACGTCACAGTTTCTTTCTCCTGATTGATCGTTGCATTGCTGCTGTTGCTCGTAATATTGAGTAATTTGAAATACTTGATCATACCTCCTTCATTACACGTATAAGTACCATATTCCAGATCATCAAACGTCACAGACAGTTCGATCAGATCTCCCGGATGATCTTTCATCTGTTTTTCAATCTCTGCCTTTGTGAATTTGACTTTCTTCTCATAACTGTGTTTCTTTCCATAGACATCGGTTCCAGTCAGTGTAAATATAAAAGTCGGATCCCCAACATCCATATTCAGATTACCTGGGTCCAATGCTTTTGTGATCGTAATGCTTCCTTTCGGCCCTGTACGGTCATGTGTGTTTGTGATCACTGTAAGATCCTGATCATTTTCATCCGTATCATAGGTTGGTCTGTATCCGATCTCAGGTTCTCCCGTGATCAATCCTTCTTCGACTTCTTTCCATGTATAATTGACTTTTTTTCCATTGACTTTCACAGGAAGTACCTTACTGGACGCTTTCCAGTTATTCTTCGCACTGAGCATCAATGTTTCTTCCACTTTACCATCAGCTAACAGCTTAACTAAAACAGATTTGGGGCGTATGCCATCTTTATTCCCATGATCATTCCATACCTTTTTAACCTTTTTCTTCGTCGTATCTGGTGTATGCGTATTCGTGATCATGATATTCTTCGTTGTTGTACCATCATCATCTATTGTCTCATTTGTCTCGTAAGTATCGACATATCCTGTTTTTGCATTACCTGTCAGCTTGTCATAGATTTCTTCTTTCACTTCATACTCAAATGGTTCGCCAGCTTTGTCATACTTATCGAGGCAATGATACGTTACATCATCTGACCAGTTATTTGTTTCGTCTAATGTAATAGCATTCTTGTATTTCTCACCATTTCTATATAATTGAGCTTTGATCGATATCGGTCTCAGATCATCTCCATTGTCACCATCTTCCCAAACCTTTTGTACATTGATATCGACATATTCTGGATTTTCATGGAAGTTCGTAAACGAAATTACATACATCGCATCATTCCAGTGTGTACTCGTCAAAGTATAACCTTTTGGAACATCTTCACGAAACTCCCACTTTTCACGATCATCCTTCTTGATATCCGTAAACATTGTCCAGTTATTATCTTTTGTCAGTGTATACACCTTTACTTCTTTTGTTGTCTTATGTATTGCCTTGATCGTAACAACATCTGGACGGATCTTTGCTGCATTGTCATGATCATCCCATATCTTCTTCAATGCAATATAATCCAGTTTCTGGTTGACTAAAGTATTTGAATCATGCACATATGTTGTTGTATCATTATCCGTATTATTCTCGGCTTTTACATCATGAATGAGATTTTCTTTCGTATCATTAATCACTTTACCCTTAAATGTTAATGTCTTGTCCGATTTCTCGTATCCATCTGGTGCGTAGATTTCTTCTACCTCATACATATCACAGTCTGTTCCATCCTTTGCATAGATATCGGTCGGCAATCCAATAAACTCCAGATATTCAAACTGATCATCCTGTGATGTAGTGGTGGCGATCGTATCACCCTTCTTAAAGATATTTTCTCCTTTGCTATTAACGATATCTGTTTTCGCTTTTAAGGCAAATATGGCTCCCGCCAGCTTGTTTCCGTCTTGATCGGTCTTGATCAGATGGATGCCGTATTTTTGCAGAGTATCATTAGCTTTGACATGAATACTTGCTTTCTTTGCAACCTTTAAGGCGATATCTTCCTCTTCTGGATCCAGAACCTCTACTGTAGTCTTGATCATTTTCTCTGGCAGATCTTTATATGATCCTTGGTTGTTAAAACTGATATTGATCTCGTATTTTCCTGATTTTTCTGCATATGTCGGTGTAAATGCCACATCTTTATCCGTCACTTCCACATCTTCTGCTCCATCGTCATCATAAAGGATTCTCCAGCTAAAGTCCTCTGCCTTGAATTTATCACCTTTTAAGAACCTGTTCTTTGGCATGGCAACGATCTTTAACGGCTGTTCCTCGATAAACTTATCTTCTTCGATCTTTAAGATCTGATCCATGACATATGTTGTCTTAAGAACTGGATTTCCATAGAACATCTGGCTGACATCTTCTACATTGGAGGTGTTGAAAGATGAAAGATCGAGTGTTTTGATGGAATCCATGGCATAAAACATCTGACTCATATCCACGACTGCGGATGTATCAATATTTTTAAAATTGATCTCTGTGAGATTCCTGCAATTTTTAAACATTTTAGATGATATTGCATTCATGTAGATGACCTGTCCGGCTCTTTGACTTGAGATATAACAATCTCCACCATCGTTCCAAAGCACAATACTGCCATCTTTATTCTGAGAAACATCCGTTGTCACAGCTCCTTCTGGTGCACTCTTCCACGTGAAAGTCACAGATTCCGCATCCTTGATCTTCTGGTTCAATTTTTCGCCTTTTTCCAACACATAAATACCTGTACTTACATTATTGTCTTCATTTCCAAACGGATCTTCCTTGTCTGGTACTTTATCATCATCACGAATATCATTGATACTTCCTGCAGTTGTATCCCATGTCAGTTCTACTTCATGTTTTTCCTGATCTTTGATATAGCCTGTCGGAGACTTGATCTCTTTTATGTAATACTTTCCTAAATAGAAGTTAGTTGTTTCTTTTCCATCCATATCCTTTCTTGTAAAATGGATCTCCTTCTCTTTTGTCGTTGTCTTTTGATCGATCAGTTCGTCCTTCTTCCAGACGAGCGTTCCGTCATCTTTCTTGATATTCTCATCCGCATACAGCCCATAGACTGCTCCTGCGATCTGATCGTTGTCATAGATAAAACTCTGAGAATCCTTGTCATAATCTGTTAAGATATCTCCCGTCTTACTGAACGTAATTTCTCCATAGACTGGCGTATCCATCTGTTCAAACCTGCAGCTTCCATTTCCAGCATTATCGTACGTGATCTTGATGCTTGTGGATTCCCCGCTTAACTCAAAAGATTTTTCTTCTGCGTCATCCATGTTGTAGCCTGCTGGCGCAGCAGTTTCCTTGATCGTATATTTTCCATATGGAAGATAGCACTCTGCAGTTCCATCTCCACTCGTTCCTGTAGTCAAAGTTGCCACAATATCCTGATCTTCATCATAGATTTCATAGACTGCATCATTTAACAGCTTCTTTGTCTCTGATGAACGTTTGACTAGTTCGATCCTGATCTTATTTTCATCATCTTTATACGGACCAAACGTGACTGTCTTATGGACATCAGACTTGATCAAAACCACATCTTCATCTTCCATCATTTCATGCTTTGGATCACCCTTGATCTGATGCAATGTATAAACACCGATCGCTAACGAGATTGAAGTTGCTTCTCCTTTTTCATCAGTTATCAGAGTATCGACCACTTCTCCATGCGGATCAATGATCTGAAATTCCGCCCCAGATTCCGGTACATACTTATCTTTATTTACGGACATTTGCTTTTTGATCGAAATCTTTGCGGATTTTGTATAATCGTCTTTTAAAACGAATTCATACACTTTGACTTCATCCTCGATCGATGCTTTCATTTCTGTGGAATACTGCGGTAGCGCAAGGTCATAGCCTTCGACACCTCTGGTCTGCACGACTATAAACCCTGTCTTCTTTACGAAATCTTTTAGGAGCATCGCTGCCTTTCCTTCGGAATCTGTGACTAATGTTCCAAGAATCGCATCTCTATTATCTTTTTTCAGTTTTTCAATGTAATGAAGCCTGTCCTGTGACGTTGTCAATGTCTGATCCTTGAAATCTTTCACCATAGATTCATCCAGTACAACAAACTCAGCCCCTGGTTCTGGTTTAGACTTTCCATTCTTGACCATCGTTTTTCTGACCCGGATCTTGTCTCCATTATAATAATTATCCAGCTCAAATTTTTTAAATTTCTTATCGCCATCTTTGATCGTTACATCAAAATCATCAGCGATCTTATAATTATCACTTCCTTTTGTCTGATGAACCGTGTAGATACCAGGATCTAACTTTCCAGATTGAGCTACACCATTTTCATCCGTGATCAATGTTTCTATGACTTTCTTTGTCGACTGATCGATGATCTGGAATTCTGCCTTATATTCTTCTTTTTTTGTATAAATTCCAGTTTCCTTATCACTGATCCTTGTAACCTTTGTCAACATGATCCCTGCATGCTGCTTTGGATTGTTTGATTCAACCTTATAGATCATTTTAGATCCATCAATGCTTACCCATTTGTCCGGTACCATATCATATCCATCGGTCGTTTTCGTCTGATGAATACGGTAAGCTCCATAAGGAAGTAAATCTGTTTCTGCGATCCCTTTGTCGTTCGTTGTGATCGTCTGTTTTAAGTTATTCTTGGAATCATAAACCTCAAAAACTGCCTGTGCTTCTGGAACATTTTCCCCTCCAAACGTCTTTACAACCTGTATCGTTCCTTCATATTGCTCTTCTTTCAGATACTGGGATGTATTTTTATCGACCGTGACTGATATATCATTACTAGATACCTTATATCCCAACGGAGCATACTTCTCATGTAAACGGTAATATCCCGGATACAGATCTGTCACTTTTGCATAACCATCCGCATCAGTTACCATCTGTGTCACAAGTGTTCCTGCTTTATAGACAACACTCTTGTTATCGGAGCCTGTGATATCATGGTCAGCATATAGCTCATAGACAGCATTCTGCAAGTTTGCTTCAACTCCTAGATCCCCTCGTTTATTCTTTACAGTTCCCTGTTTAAAGATCTCCAGATCACTCTTTTGAAATTCATTGGTATAGTTAAATGTGAATGATCTGACTCCACCCTGTTCCACTTTGCTCTGATCTGTCTGATCTGGGATCAGGTGTCCGAATGGGGATTTTGTTTCCCTGACCATCCAAGTGTGGACCGAGGCACTCTTTAAGGCTGAAATCTTCTGCTCTGCAAGTTTCTGTGCTTCCTGCATTGCCACAGCATATGCTTTTGCCGAAGAATCGTACCAGCCATTATCTGTCGCTTCTTTTTGCTGACTTTTTGAAAGATCGTTCCAATTCTTTACATAAGTCTTTTTCGTTGATGTCACACTATAACTTACCGTTCTTTGAACAGTATAAGAAGCTTCTCCATTGTCATCGGTTGTTACACTTCCTTGATAATTCCCATCCATATAGATCTGAAATACTGCTCCAGAAAGCCCTGCTCTTGTTTCCGCATCTTTCTTTTTGATCTTGATCCTTACATTATCTGGGCTGGTTCCTGACTTTGTTGCACTCGTTTTCGCTTTTTCAATATCTGGCGGTGTATGACGAAATCCGAACAAAACCTGATGGGAATCCAGTTTCTTCTTTTTCACACATTTCTTCACTGTATAATAGTAGATCGTTCCTTCTGGATCCTGATCACTGATCATTTTACAGAACTTTTTTGCATCTTTCTGCGAATAACCTCTGTCCACATTTTTTCCTGCCTGATAAACGGTATTTTGCTTATTCGCTCCATGTCCACATGCCCAGATGTATGCCTGACACAATGACAGATCTTTTGTATTCTTGCCGCTTGACCTGAAATACCAGTTTAATGCTTTTGCAATTCCCTTTTTTTCATAAGTTGCTGCATTGATCGTCTTGTATTTTAAGGTATCTCCAGAACACATGGTCTTTCCAGAGTTTAAGCAAAACACTCTGTGTCCGTCAGCTGTCATACTCCACAGACCTTCTGATGCAGGACGATCGATCTCTGAGATCTTATTACTTGATAATGTCTGGCTCATCACCAGTTTGGCTTCTCCTGTGAAAGCCTTGACGTCACTGTTCTTCAGGAACAGTGATTCCCCTGAACCACTCAGATACATTGTCATGATCATCAGGAGGGTAAGAATACTTACCGATATCTTTTTACAGATCGTCTTCATTTGTTTCAAACTTTCTTCCCCCTTTTTACTTGTAACGGTTTGTGAAATATCCCGGTTGCCCTTCCTTGTCGATCCTTCCATATTCAGAATCTACGTGGTCTCTCGAAAATCCAGTTCCATTCTGTCCTTCCAGTTCGATCGAGCCATTAAACATGCCGTCAGCATGAATAATGTTGTGTGTATCGAATGATCCATCTGTTTTCTTCCAGACAGCATACAATTCACAAATCTGTCCAGCATCGCAGAGAGTATTGACTGCCTGCCTATCGGTATATTTTGCTTTGATCGCATTCGGATCTTCACTCCATCCAAGGAAGGTATATCCCGGCCGTTCAAATGTATTTGCTGGCAGGATATCATCCTGTCCATATTTTAATTCCACAGTCTTTTTGCTGCCTGATGCACCATTTCCATCAAATGTTACTTCATAAGAGTTCTTGGACCAGACAGCATAAAGTGTCATACCCTCCGTGTTACTCCATGTGATCGTCTCTCCTGGAGAATACCGTGCTCTCACCGCATGTTTATCTGTATTCCATCCAACAAAGGCATAGCCTTTTTTCGTGTATCCATTCTCAGCAAAGCTGTAATTTTGATCGTACGTGGCTGTTCCATCATTCACATATCCAGAATCTTCTCCATTTCCATCATAGTTTACAGTGTATGTATTCGCTGTCCACTGGGCTGTCTCTGTATAATTACCACATACCAGCCAGCCTGTATTGGACATCCATTTTGTTCCTTCATCCAGCCATCCTGTCAAGGTATAACCTCTCCTTGATACATTTGGAAATGAAAAATTATCTCCATCGGTAAAATTCCATGTTACGTCCGCACCATCTCCACCATTTCCGTTGTAATAAATGCTGCGGCTTGGCTTTTCCAGATTCAGATTTATAGAACACCAGTCATAAGTTTTCCATCCATCTCTGTCAGCGGAAGCCACTCCGACCAATCCAGTACTTACATGGATATTTACTGATTTCCAATATTCTTGAGTATCATGATAGGAATTTTCCCAAAATCCATCATTTCCTCCGCAATAAAGCGTTATATCCTTGCTCGGATCTGAAAATACTGGTTTATCCACCGTTACCCATTCCCAGGATCGATGCTGTTCATGGGCCGGTAACAGATACCAGACCTTGATCGTTAAAAGTGTATAGTTGTTGTTACTGTTCTTCTCTGAATATATCGTCTGTTTATTCACTGTAAGCTTATAATCTCCGCCTCCACCGGAATACGTCGTTACCGTATATGGATGTCTGGAATTATTAAATGTCCCACCATTGACATTTTTATTTTTTTCATATTCATCACTATGAATATACATTGTCAGACTATCACTTTTCCCATTTGGTCCATTAATGTTCACTGTTAAATGTCCATCTTTAAAATGTTTGTTTCCTCCTGTATTATATGATTGATAAGCATGTGCCTTCTTCATCTGATACCATGCCAGAACGGAAACAAATGAAACCATGACCACTAATACCACTACGATCTTTCGTTTTCTTTCCAAGATCTTTTTTGCATTCTTCATCACATCCTCCTCTCCATCTATTTTTATCTATCTTCCTTTTGTTTCCTGATCTTCTGTCCATGATTCCTCATACAGTACACCACATACCGGTATCTTCCATGTCCTCGGTACGGATGACAGGTTATAAGTGTGACCATATCTTTCCCTTTTTGAATCAGAATCTTGTCCATATCATATGGATCGATCACTTTAATCTTTGTAACCCGGTAATCCAGTCTTTCCCATGGATTTCTAATGATCACCTGATCGCCTGTTTTTAACTGTTCGATGTCCCGAAAATACGGAATTCCCCGATATCCCCGATGTGCAGCGATCACGCAGTTGCTGTCTTTTTGTCCTACTGGCAGGGATGTCTGTCCCATGATCGCTGCTCCTTTTCTCATATTTTCCATCGTCGCTCCCAGATATAATGGAAGTTTCTGTTTCATCTTCGGTATCTTAATATAACCGAAGGTATTTTTTTCGTTTCTTAAGACGATCGGTGCACTGCGGTAACTGAATACATCCTTTAGTCCTGCTTGTTTTTCTTTGAATATCTTCCTGTTATAGCGGACTGCTTTTTGATACAGTAGATCATCCTGTTTTCTTTTGCTTCTCCTCTGCGTCAGTTCTTTCACCGTCTGATCGGACTGTTTTTGTTTCAGATATGATATGATCTCCGGATAAAGCAGTAACGTGATCCCTATTACCAGAAAAAAGATTCCAACAATATTTATGATCTTTTGTTTCACCCATATCTCCTTTCCCCGCTTTTTCTTTTCATCTTTTCATATACTTTTCTGGCTGCGATCAATACACAAATGATCAATAGTCCTGCAAAGATAGCCCGTTTGTAAACTTCCATCCATTGCGAATGATGATTTCTTGCTCTTATCTCTTCCTCTTTTGCATGATAAGCTGTGCGAACTCCTCGGACTAATAAACGCTTGTCATTGACTCCATAGGGTGTGCAAGTAACCAATGTTACAAGATCTTTTCCTTCCATGATCTGAAGTTCCTTTGTATCTTGTGGTTCCACGACTGTGATCTGATCCACACGGTAAGCAAGCCTTTTATCCAATACATGTATAAAAAAGAAATCTCCCTTTTTCATCTCTGTCAGATCTGTAAAGATTTTTGCAGAACTAAGCCCAGTATGTCCAGTCAGCACCGCATGGGTATCTTTTCCTCCAATCGGAAAGGAAGATGCAGCCAGATGTCCGATCCCATGTTCCAAAACTGTCCCACTTGTCCCATGATAGATCGGCAGATTAATTGAAATGCAAGGAATCTTTAAATATCCCATGATCGATGATCCATCAATATTTAATATTCTGTTATAATGAACCGTCTCTCCATCTAAGCGTTTTTCCTTAAACGGATCAGTCAACTGTATTGAAGATCGCAGCAATTCCCCATTATACTGTTTCGCTTCATCCATTACTTTTTTTATGATCGCCTGATCCATTCCGGCTGCCTTTTCCTGATAACTTTCCACTGTCGAACCTGCACTCTTTTCAAACAGATAGTTGCTTACAAATGGATAAGACAGCAGAAAAAAGCCGGCCAGAATAACCAGAATCGATATAATCTTTTGTTTCATTTTATCTTTGTGATCGTCTTCTGTTTTTGTTCAAGATCAAGATCCCACATCCAGCAACAACAACCCCTGCAATGATCAGAAGATAGTTTCCTGCCCCACCTGTCATTGGCAGCATGAACTGCTTCTGATTTGTGATCTGCATATTGATATATGCATTTCCAGAATCATCGTGTTTTGTCATCGTTGCCTTTGTCTCATCCACAGTCGCACTCGCTGCTGTAGTCTGAACCATCACATCATTCTTTAATACCGCACCATTAGGAACTCCATCATTTGCTGTGGAATCTGCATCAGACTTACTCTGGATCCCTGTGATATTTGCTTCGGTTGGTGTGATATCTGCTTTTGTCTCTTTGACCTTAACGATCACTTCTTTCTTTAACAGGGAATATCCTGCATCGGAGTGTGTTTCTGTAAATCCATATTCATCTCCTTCGATCCCATTGATCACAAGTTTTCCATCTGAAGACGGACTAAACTGTGTTGCATCAGCTTCTTTTGCAGACTTTCCTGTTACCTGATAAACACCTGCTCTATCTGCTCTTGCTACCAGATAGTAATTATCTGTCTTATTCTTTACAACGAATTTAACCTTTGTTGCATCTCCCTTGCTGTCAGAAAATTTCTTTGTCAGATCATATCCGTAAGAGTATACGATACATTTGTCTTTTAAAATATCATAATAATTCGTATTTGTTCTCTTCCACGTAAGGGATACATCATTTGAATTTCCTTTATCACCAAGAATAACGCTGTCATCTGTGTTTACCTTAGCTGTATAGTATACAACGATATATTTATCAGAATATTTCTTATTCAACTCCTTAAGTCCTGCTTTTGTCATCTCGATCTTCATTGCAGGATCGTCTCCAGATTTTCCGTATGTTGCTGCAAACTTTGGATCCGTGTCGGAACTCTTCCATACAGCCAATGCTCCTCTCTTCTCAACATTATTCACATTTGTTCTGTCCGCTGCATCCTTAGTTTCATAGATTGCAATCACGGCATCTTTCCCATATGTCATTCCATTTGCCATTGTATCGTTAAACGTATAAGTTGACAGATAGGTTGTTGATGATGTGATATGTGGCAATTTGGAAATGAACTGATAATCCAGTCTTTCTGCTTTAGAGGCTGTCACGGTACTCTGGTATTTGTATTCATTTCTTGCAGAAGTAAAATCTGCCAGTCTGTCTGTATTGGCAGTTGTTACATTGTCCTGATCTGGATTATTGCGTACTCTTTTGTCAAGTGTTGGATTTCCAGTTTCATTCTTTGGATAGCAGATTACATCATAGAACCAGTCATCTCCCTTAGAATCCGTGGATGGCAACTGTACAAACCATGGATTTGTTGTGTAAGTTACATTTTCTGGTACCTTTGTCTCAACGATCAGGTAAAGACCCAGTGGCAATTTGTCTTTACTTGTCACACCATTAGCATTAGTCTCATCCATTGCTGTCCCATTCTTTCCCATGTAATCTTCTAATTTATCTTTCGTTACCGTATTATCTTCTAATGCCTTGGCAAGTTTCTCATTGATCTGCTGGCTTGTGAAATATGTCTTGCTTCCTTCTGTTTTAGCTGCATCAGAAGATGTCAAACCCAAAATCTGCTGTATTGTGGTTGGAAGTTCATAGATCATCTGAATCTTTCCATTCTCACTCTGCTGTTCAACATCTCCAACTCGCAGATAACTAAATTCCACACCTTTGATCGCATATTTTTCCAAGGCTGCTTCCGCTGCAGCGTCCTGTTTTCCTGTTGGTGTAAACTGACTGGTATTAACACCGGCCTGTTTTGCTGCTGTCATGTCATATTTGTGAATCGTTATGGATCCGGTTTTGCTTGTATCGACCACATCTGTTGATGCCGCTTTGATATTAACGATAGGTGCAAGCATCATTGCTGCAGATAATACAGCAATCGTTATTTTTTTAATCATATTTTGAATCTTCATTTTTCTTTCCTCCTATTTTTTTAGAATAGAAAAAGCACAGAAATCATTGATCATACTCAATGATTCTGTGCTTTTCTTTATGTAATATATACTATTTTATTTATCTGTTAAATTAGTTTTGTCAGGTGCGATCATGATCGTATTCCAAAAAGAATCCTTGACTGCCTCTGTCTGAATCTCATCTACTACTGTATCAAGATCGACATCACTTGTTAACTTCTTGCTCGCATCCATTACGGAAACTTTATCGTTGATTCCTAAGGATGTGATCGTAACAAACTGTTCTTCACTAACTAGTGTTCCTTTCTTTAGTGGAACCGCTAACTGATAATTCTTCTGCAATACTGACTTAATCTCATTATACATTGCTTTAAATTCTTTGCTTCTGTATTTCTTCTCAGCTTTCAGCTGCTTTGCCTTCTTATCAGCCTTCGCAGATATCTTTTGATCAGAATAAATCTCCCAGCATGGACCTCCTGCTGATGCTGACTTCGTCTGTGCGATCACTTCTTTTAGTGGATATTTGTACTGTGTACGCTGTCTGCTTCCAACATCTGCAACCGTTACCTGATCATTATCATCGATCGCAACCAATACGATAAAATGACCTTTCTTCGTAAAATATCCTGGCCCCATCAGTGCTACTACTGGATGCTTCTTCTTCAATGCATCTCTAACCTTGCTGACATCACTTCCAAGTCCATGACATTCCAGTTTATACTGTTGTGCCAGTGCTGGGACCATCTCATGACTTGCTCCAGCACTACTGTAATAGCCATTCTTATATGCCCATACTGTTGTATCAACTGGAGTTACCCATTTATTCGTCAGCGAACTGATACAAACTGCCATAGCGCTTGGTCCGCATCCACTGCTTTTGATCTGATATCCATTGTCATTCCATGCTGCATCTGCCTGATTAAAGTAAATAAATCCCTGTATCGTCTCTTTCTTATCTTTCATCTCAAGACTATGATCATTATATACTTTTGGAATGATAGATTTTTTATCTTTCTTGTCTTTTTTCTTACCTTTTTTATCTTTCTTCTTATCTTGGTCAGACTTTGTCTTTTGTTTCTTTGTATGCGTTGTTGCTGTATGTTTCTTTGTATGTGTTGCTACAGCCGTTGTATGCGTCGTCGCCGCTGTATGCGTATGCGTTGTTGCTTCCGTTGTCGGCTTTGCCTGAGTCGTCTGTGTTGTTGTCTCTGTCGTTGCTTCACTTTCTGTCGTCTGGGCAGAAGAATCTGTCTTGGTCTCAGTCTGTTCACTGCTTATTTGCTCTCTTGTGACTGGCTGATCTGCTCTGACCACAGACACTGATCCAAGCATCAAAAACGTATACAGAGCTACTACAGCTGCTGTTTTACGTGTTTTTCTCATCTTTCATTGTTCCCCCTAACTATTTAAACATACTTATTATATCACTTTGGATACCCTCGTCAATAAAAATGAATGGTCATGATCCATGTTCACATTTTTTTCACATCTTATGCTTCAAAGACTAATTTTTCAATTGCATATGCAACACCATCTTCATTATTTGTCTTTGTCACAAAGTCTGCGATCTCTTTCAGATCAGGTTGTCCATTTTCCATAACAACACCGATTCCTACAGCTTTGATCATCATCGTATCATTTCCTGCATCTCCACATGCCATCACTTCATCCATAGATAGTCCAATTTGCTCTGCCAGATATAAAAGTCCATCTCCTTTATCACATCCAATCTGATTTATTTCGATGTTATTTCCCAGAGAACTTGATACACTCGCAATATTTTTCTCGATTAATTCTTGTCTTGCAGTTTCCCGCTCTTCCATATCATCAAAAAATACATTGATCTTCTCAATTCCCAACGGATGCTCTTCAATGTACTTTCGCAGATTATCCAGTGGCAGTCTTGTATCTCTCACAAGTTTTAATACATGATCTGATACACCATACTCTGCAAGATGGTCAAAATAGCATCGTTCCATATACCCTTGCCCATTCTGATAAATATCACGTGTACAATGATATTTTTCCAAAATATCAAACAACGAAAATACCGTTTCTTTTGGTAGATGATTTGTATATATGATCTTATCTTCTTTCTGATCATAAACAGTTGCCCCGTTACAGCAAACTGCATATCGAACGCCTGGAATATCTCTTAAAAATTCTGGAATCGCTTTAAAAATACGTCCTGTTGCTGGAACTATATAAACACCCCTTCTGATCGCTTCTTTTAGAACTTCTTCTGTGTGTTTTGAAATCTGTTTCTCGCTGTCTAAGAGTGTATTATCTAGATCCATTGCTACTAATTTTATCTTACTCATGCTACTCCTCCACAAAAAAATAATTTTGAATGTTGATCTGAAGACTTTTATATCCCTGATACTCATTGATCACTGGATAATATGTACATGTGATATACTTTGCTGTTCCCATTTTCTCTCGAAATTCATTTTCATCCTCAAAAATCATGCCATCAATCCTAGTTCCCTGACTACTCTTTAATGCTAATTTTATCACATTTTTATTTTTTCCAAAAACATTCACACGTTCCACTTTTAACTTTCTGTGCGCAAATAATGGTTTTTTATTTTCTTTTCCAAATGGCTCTAAAACAGATAACTGATAGATCAGATCCATGGTGATATAATCAACTGGCATATCAATATCAATCTGTACTTTCTTTGCAAAATCTTTTTTCTCAAGGGTACAGTTCTCGTTGATCTTTTTGCGGAATTCCTGTAATTTTTCTTTTTCCAAAGAACATCCTGCTGCCATTGGATGTCCCCCAAACTTTGTGAACACCTCTTTGACTTTCATCATCTCTTCAAACATGGAATATCCTTCGATGGAACGTCCAGAACCTTTGATTCCTTCTTTTGCATCTGTTAAGACAAATACTGGATGATTTAAGCGGTCCTTGATTCTTCCTGCTATGATACCTGCAATACTTTCATGACATTCTGGAAGATATAATACAAGCACTTTATCTCCTTTTGCTTCATATTCAAATGCCTGTCCCAGTGCCTCTTTTACACCATTTTCTGTCATGGTTTTCCGAAGATCATTCAGTTCTTTTAATTCTTCTGCTGTCTGTTTTGCCTTCTCTTCATCTTCTTCCAGAAATAGATTCCAAACGTCCGCTCGCATTGATACATGGTCCAACAATAAATCCAAGTGCATAAGACTGTATCTGTTTATCCATCAGATCATGCACATTCAGCAATGCTTTCAATCCGATATTTTGTGTATCTTTGATTCGGCGTAATCCTTCTTTGACAAAGATTCTGTTTTCTCCTGTCAGATCTACCACATCACAAACAGTCGCGATCGCAAGCATGGATAATAACTCTTCCAATCGGCTTTCATCTTCTCCCATCGCCTGATAGAATGCCCTCATAAACTGAAAAGCCACTCCTGCTCCACAAAGTAACGGATACGGATAATTGCATGCTTCTTGCTTTGGATTGATCACTACATCTGCTGGTGGAAGAACCTCTTTTCTCATTCCTGCTTCATCGGTATCAAATGGCACATCATGATGATCCGTAATGATCATTGTCAGTCCATGTTCTTTGCCGTATGCAACTGCATCTGCTGCTGCAATCCCATTATCACAGGTAAGGATCGTATCAATCTGGTCTTCCACTGCTTTTTCAATGATATTTTCATTAATTCCATAGCCGTCTTTCATGCGGTCTGGAATCTGAAAATCAATCTTTCCACCAAGATCATGAATCGCTTTCCACAAAATATAATTTGAGACAACTCCATCTACATCATAATCTGAAATAATACGGATCGTTTTCCCTTCTTGTACCTTTTGCTTCAAAATCTCAACTCCTTCTTTGACACCTTTCATCAAAAAAGGATCTGAAATATCTGAAAGTTCTCCATACAGATACTGCTGTATTTGTTCATCCCCAACCACATCCCTGTTGCGGATCAGCCGTGCGATCACTGGATCTATGTTAAATTTTTCTCCAATCTGATTAAAATCAGCCCTTTTCTTATACAGATACCACTGTTCCATCATCTTACTCCATTTTTCATAAAAAAGAGCATCCAGTATTTACTGAATACTCTTTTTGAATGTTTTATTTTCTTTTCTTTTTCTTCTTTTTCTTGCGGTTTGGATTTGCTGTGATCTTCTCTGGCTGTGCTTGACTGGCTGCCTGATTTTCTTTGATCACATCTGATCCAATTCGCGTCTTCATCATATACCAAAGTGGTCCAGTTAAGAATACAGAAGAGAATGCTCCTCCGATGACACCAACCATCAATGCTAATGCAAATTCTCTTAGGGAAGATACTCCGCAGATGAATAACGCTAACACCATAACAAATGTTGTCAAACTTGTATTGATCGTACGAACCAATGTACTTGAAATACTCTGATTTACAAGTGCTTTGATATCATCTCTTGTCCGGATCGTCTGAAGTTTCAGATTCTCACGGATACGGTCAAAGATAACGATCGTTGAGTTGATAGAATATCCAATGATTGTTAACATACATGCGATAAATGTTCCACCAACAGATAATCTTCCAACAGAATATGCTGCAAATACGACCAATACGTCATTGATCAATGCGATGATCGCACTGGATCCAAACTTCACGTCTTTGAATCGGATCGCAATGTAGATCAGCATACAGATCGCTGAGATCACAACGGAAATAAATGCATCTCTCTGCATTTCATTACTGATCGTTGAACTGATATTCTCTGTTGTTACAGATTTTACTTTATAATCTTTCTTTAATGTATTTTCAATCTGTTTTCTCTGGCTCAGATTCAATTCTACACTTTTTACAACCATCTGATTGTTTGCTTTTACTTTCTGACTCTGAACAGAGGTTGACTTGCTGACTTTCTCGTAAGCTTTCACAACCTGTTTTTCCAGAGAATCATTGACTTTCTGGTCATCCTTGAATGTGATCGTAGATGCTGTACCACCTGAGAATTCCAGATCATAATTCAAGATTGATCCAATCTTGCTTCGATTCATTGGAAGTGCAGCAAGTCCAATCAAAATGATCACACCTGCAACTGCAACGTATTTCTTACCTGTACGGACAAAATCTCTTGTTTTGATCGTTCTTGGTTTTCCATACCATTTCTTGTCGCGAAGTCCAAAATGATATGCCGCATATACAAGGAATCGGCTGATCACAAGTGCTGTAAACGTAGAGATCAATACACTCATTCCAAGTGTCTGAGCAAATCCTTTGACCGTTCCTGATCCTTTAAACCATAAAACTAATACTGCGATCAATGTTGTAACGTTACCATCGATGATCGCTGATGCTGCCTTTCCGAATCCAGATTTGATCGCTGCTCCTGTACTCTTTCCTGCCCCGATCTCTTCCTGAATTCTGGCATAAATGATAACGTTTGCATCAACTGCCATACCGATACCGAGGATGATACCTGCAAGTCCCGGCAATGTCAGTGTCGCATTAAATCCATTCAGTGCTAATAACATCATCAGCATATAGATCGCAAGTGCCACACACGCAATCACACCAGGCACTGCATAAAATGCGATCATGATCAAGCATACCAGTACAAATCCGATGACTCCTGCTTTGACCGTTGTCTGGATCGCATTCACTCCTAATTTCGCAGATACTACGTTAGAGCGTAATTCGTTTAATTTCACTGGTAAGGAACCGATTCGAATTGATGAAGCTAAATTCTCTGCTGCTTCATAACTTTCCATACCATCGATCGTACATTCTCCTTTTGTGATCGCTTCCTGTACATTTGGGGCACTGATCACCTGATTATCATAGATAATATAAATTGGTTTTCCAATATTGGCTTTTGTAGCTTTCGCAAATGCCTTTGATCCCTTAGCATCAAATTCAAGTGCAACTAAATATTCTTTCTTACCAGTTGTCTGATTCTGATTAGTTACAGCTTTGGCTTTCTTAACATTTTGACCTGTCAATACAGTATCTAATGTT
>OOAO01001663.1_pt1 | contig 17668 bp, 9 predicted proteins | sample 1671821 | NCBI WGS metagenome assembly OOAO01 (sample SAMN06348196, study PRJEB24527) | human gut metagenome | biome: human gut; feature: ankylosing spondylitis patient; material: feces | host: Homo sapiens | place: China | collected 2015-10 | reverse complement strand
CGGAAGCTCTCTCTCCGGGCCGCGCACCGTAGGTACACGCCCCACTCACAGCAGAGGGTCACCAGGGCCGCCGCTCCAGCCAGGGGCAGGTGCTCGCCCCCCTTGACCATGCACCAAACGCAATCGCCCAGGCAGGCCACGCTCAGCAGCAGTGCGCCCCAGGCGCAGGAAACTCTCCTTTGGCGGATCCCCTCCAGCATGTCCCGCCACAGGGGCAGGGCCAAGGCGGCCTGGGCCAGCAGCAGCGCAGCCACCGCGCCGAAGCGCAGGGGCGGGGTATCTGTCCAGACGGCGGGCAGGGTCACCAGAGTCTCCGCCGCCGTGATGCCCACCAGTAAAACCGCCGGCAGGAGGCAGCGCAGGGTGGCGCCCCGGTGCAGACGGCATAGCCGCTTCTGCTCAAATTCCGCCTGGGCCATGTCCGGCTCCGGGGGGATGGCTTCTTCCCCCTCCGGTTCCGGCTCGGGCCGGGCCTTGGGGGCCGCCAGCGCCCGGAGGAATCTGCCCACCGCCGCTAATCTCGCCCGGCAAAGGGCGGCCCGGCGGGCCCGGCGGGCCTGACGCTCCTGCTCCTCCCGCTCCAGCTGCCGCTGGGCCGACTCCTCCTCCATCACGGCGGAGACCGTCCGGTCCATCATATCCTCCAGCGACACCAAGCGCTCCCGGGGCGCAGCTTTTTCCTCCGGCTCCGGGGAATCCTTCTCCGGGGGCCGGGTGTCCTCTTTCGGCTGCTCCGCCGGGGCTTCCTCCTCGGCGGGTTTCTCCGCTATAGACTCAGGCTTCGGGGCAGGCTCCGCAGCCGGATCTTCCGGCTCCGGCTGCTGTGGCCGGGAAACCGGCTCCGGGACGGGCTGCGGCGGCTTCACCGCACCGGTACCAAACTCCGCCAGAATGTCGTCCAGGTCATACTCCCGGGTGAGGGGTACGTCCTGCAGGAGCCTGCCGGTGTCCTTCAGGGCCTGATTCAGTTCTTCCTCTGTGTACTTGCTCATAGTCCTCACTTACATCCGGCGGCGCACCGCCTCATATAGCAGAATGGCCGCTGCAGCGGATGCGTTCAGGGACGAGATATGCCCCTTCATGGGGATGCTCACCAAAAAGTCGCATTTCTCCCGCACCAGGCGGCCCATGCCGCTGCCCTCAGACCCGATGACAATGGCCGCCGGGCCCTTGAGATCAGCCTCATACAGGGAGGTAGCCCCCTCGGCGGCCGTGCCATAGACCCATATGCCCTTTTTCTTCAGCTCCTCCAGTGTAGCCGGGAGGTTAGAGACCCTTGCCACGGGCATATAGCTCACCGCCCCCGCCGATGTCTTGCCCACAATGGCCGTGAGCCCGGCGGAGCGGCGCTTGGGGATGATGACCCCGTGGGCCCCGGCGCACTCGGCGGTGCGGAGGATAGCGCCCAGGTTGTGGGGGTCGGAAATTTCGTCACACACCACCAGCAGCGGCGCCTCCCCCTTTTCTTCGGCGGTATCCAGCAGGGATTGCACGGTCACATATTCCCGCATAGCCGCCAGGGCGATGACCCCCTGGTGGGCGTGGGTACGGCTCATGCCATCCAGCTTGCGCCGGTCGGCCTCCACCACCACGATGCCCTTTTCCCGGGCCCGGGAGGCAATATGGCCCAGGGTCTTGTCTGTCTCGCCCTTGGCCAGGTAGATTTTGTCGATGTTCTCCCCGGAGCGCAGAGCCTCGATCACGGCGTTGCGGCCCTCAATGATGCCGTCCGCCTCCGCCTGGGGCAGGGGCCTCTGTCTATCGTTTTCTCTCATAGCTCGTCCTCACAGAATAAAAATAAAAAAGCCTTGCTTCAGGCTGCCGTTGTAACGCTTTAACGCCGCGCACGAAAAGTGATGCGCGCGGCAGGCTGCAAGCTCTTTGCCGGAAAAATACGGATGGGTTTTTTCGCAGCTTTTAGTATAGCACATACGGGGCATAATAGAAAGGTCAATTCATAGAAATTTTACACGGCAGGGGTTTTTCCGCCCTTGTTTGCTTTTATTTTATATGGTATACTGCCATTAATTGCAAGGTCTGTCTACGCGGAAGGAGGCCAACTATGGACTCAAAAAACAACAAGAACAACAAAAACAACAAGAACAACCGAAACCTTCGGGGTGTGCTGGTGCTGCTGGCCTGGGCGGTGGTGCTGACCATCGGCTTTAACTATTTTGCCGCCTATACCGGGAACGCAGCCAACAAGGCCACCAGCTTTGAGGTGGATTTCAGCGCTCTGGCCGACCTGGTTCGGGAGGATAAAATCGCCCGGGTGGAGTTTGAAAACGGCCAGATCCTCGCCACCCCTATTGACGGCTATGTCTATACCGACGAGAGCGGCAAGGAACCCAAAACCTACACCAACTCCGAAAAAACCAAGGTCATTCTTTACACCACACAGATCAACAGCAACAATTTCTACGACCTGCTGGACGAGCACCATGTGGCCTACACCGCCCCGGTTGTGGAGCAGATGAGCCCCATTTTGCAGTTTATGATCTCTTATATCCTGCCCACGATTCTGATGCTGGGGGCGTTTTTACTGGTAATGCGTCTGCTGAGCAAGAGCAGCGGCGGCATCGGCGGCATCGGCAGCGTTGGCAAATCCAATGCCAAGGTGTATATGGAAAAATCCACCGGCATCACCTTTAAGGACGTGGCCGGCCAGGACGAGGCCAAGGAATCCCTGGAGGAGATCATTGACTTCCTCCACAACCCCGGCAAGTACACCGCCATCGGCGCAAAGCTGCCCAAGGGCGCGCTGCTGGTGGGCTCCCCCGGCACCGGCAAGACATTGCTTGCCAAGGCCGTGGCGGGCGAGGCCAACGTGCCGTTCTTCTCCATCTCCGGCTCCGACTTTGTGGAAATGTTCGTGGGCGTGGGCGCCAGCCGTGTGCGTGACCTGTTTAAGGAGGCGGCCAAGGTAGCCCCCTGCATCATCTTCATTGACGAGATCGACACCATCGGCAAGTCCCGGGATGCCAGCCGCTTCGGCGGCAACGATGAGCGGGAGCAAACCCTGAATCAGCTTCTGGCGGAGCTGGACGGCTTTGACCCCAGCAAGGGCGTTATCGTTCTGGGCGCTACCAACCGCCCGGAGGTGCTGGACAAGGCCCTGCTGCGTCCCGGCCGCTTCGACCGGCGCATCACTGTGGACCGGCCCAACCTGGCGGGCCGCCTGGCTACCCTGCAGGTCCACACCCGGAATATCCATCTGGCCGAGGATGTGAACCTGGAGAAGATTGCCCAGGCCACCGCCGGCTGCGTGGGTGCAGACCTGGCAAACCTGGTGAACGAGGCCGCCCTGCGTGCCGTGCGCAAGGGCCGCAAGGCCGTGAATCAGAACGACCTGCTGGTGGCCTTTGAGGTGGTCATCGCCGGCTCGGAGAAGAAGGGCACCGTCATCACCGACGAGGAAAAGAAGATCATCGCCTATCACGAGGTGGGCCATGCATTGGTTGCCGCCAAGCAGAAAAACGCCCAGCCCGTCAGCAAGATCACCATCGTACCCCACACCCAGGGAGCCCTGGGCTACACCCTGCACCTGCCGGAGGAGGAGAAATTCCTCATGTCCAAGGAGGACATATTGGCAGAGATCCGCACCCTGCTTGCCGGCCGCTCCAGTGAGGAGATCGTCTGCAACACCATGACCTCCGGCGCCGCCAACGACATCGAGCGGGCCACGGAGATGGCCCGGAACCTGGTGGCCCGGTTCGGCATGTGCGATGAGTTTGATATGATGGCCCTGGGCACCGTACAGAGCCAGTACCTGGACGGCAGCTACTCCATGTCCTGCGCCCAGGAGACCTATGCCGCGGCGGACCGGGAGACCATCAAGATCATCCGCCAGTGCCACCAGGAGGCCAAGCAAATTCTGCGGGACAACCGGGAGCTGCTGGACAAGATCGCCGCCTACCTGCTGAAGAAGGAGACTATTACCGGCCAGGAGATGATGGCCATTATCGAGGGCCGGGATCCGGAGACCGTGGACAACTACGGCGCCACCCGGGAGGACGATGCGCCCCGAAAGGCCTTCCGCCCCTCCACCCCCAACAGCATCGAGGCTCCGGCCAAGCACATCAATATCGTCTCCCAGCCCATCCCCATGCCGGACTTTGAGGAACCCAAGGAGGAAAAGCCGGCGGCCAGCTCCCCGGAGGAGAATGCCCCGGAGGATAAATCCCCGAAGGAGCCTCCCGCCGATAACGGGAAGCCCGAATAATAACCCCCAGGCCCCCGGAACGTGTTTGCGTCCCGGGGGCTTTTGCGCCGAGGGGAAAGAAGCCGCCTTTTGCCGGACCCTGGCCGTTTTTATGTAGACAAGAAAAATTATGCAACTTTTTCGCGGATTTTATGTTTACATAACGATGTGGAAAACTCTGTGGATAATGTGCATAACCCCTTTTATAAGGCTGATTTTATAAGGTTGCTATCTTGCTATAAGAATGGGAGCTGTCTAACATTTTTAAATCTTATTGCAATTTTTGTCAGAGAAAGTCCAGGCACTTGCCAGAACAGAGGAAATGCGGTAAAATAATAAAATATGGCCGGAATCGCCGGCAGGAGGTCTCTATGGCAGCAAAGAAAACCTATAACAACGAAAGCATTTCCAGCCTCAAGGGCGCGGATCGGGTGCGCAAGCGCCCGGGTGTCATCTTTGGGTCCGACGGCCTGGAGGGCTGTGAGCATGCCGTATTTGAAATACTGTCCAACGCCATCGACGAGGCCCGGGAGGGGCATGGGCGGCTCATCACCGTCACGCGGTTTTCCGACCTCTCCATCCAGGTGGAGGACATGGGCCGGGGCTGCCCGGTGGATTGGAACGAGAAGGAAGGCCGCTACAACTGGGAGCTGGTATTCTGCGAGCTCTACGCCGGCGGCAAATATGACAACGAAAACAGCGAAAACTATGAGTTTTCCCTGGGTCTCAACGGCCTGGGCTCCTGCGCCACCCAATACGCCAGCCGCTACATGGATGTAACCGTGTGGCGGGAGGGCAAGGAGTATTCCCTGCACTTTGAACGGGGCGAAATCGTGGGCCAGATGCAGACCCGCCCCCTGCCCGACAGCCAGAAGCGCAAGACCGGCACCCGCATCCACTGGCTGCCGGACCTGGACGTGTTTACGGACATCAGCATCCCCCCGGACTACTACCGGGATGTGATGAAGCGCCAGGCCGTGGTAAACGCCGGGGTCACCTTCCGGCTGCGCAATCAAAACGGCGCGGCCTTTGATACGGAGGATTTCCTCTATGAAAACGGCATCGCCGACTATATTCGGGAGCTGGCGGGGCTGGATGCCTTCACCGAGCCGGTGTGCTGGGAGTGCGAACGCCGGGGCCGGGACCGGGCAGACAAGCCCGAGTACAAGGTGAAGCTGAACATCGCCTGCTGCTTTTCCAACAAGCACCCCGTGGTGGAACACTACCACAACTCCAGCTTCTTGGAGCATGGCGGCTCCCCGGAAAAGGCCACCCGCCTGGCCTTTGTGTACGCCATTGACAAGTACCTCCGGGACCACGGCAAGTACACCAAGGACGAGAGCAAGATCACCTATCCCGATGTGCAGGATTGTCTGATTTTGGTCAGCAACAACTTCTCCACCCAGACCAGCTACGAAAATCAGACCAAAAAGTCCATTACCAATAAGTTCATCCAGGACGCTATGAACGACTTCCTGCGGGAGCAGCTGCAAGTATACTTCATTGAAAATCCCGACGCGGCGGAGAAGATCGCCAGCCAAGTGCTTATCAACAAGCGCAGCCGGGAGACGGCGGAAAAGACCCGTATCAATCAGAAAAAAAAGCTGACGGAGAAGATCGACATTGCCAACCGGGTGCAGAAGTTCGTGGACTGCCGCACCAAGGATGTGAGCAAGCGGGAGATTTATATTGTAGAGGGCGACTCCGCCCTGGGCGCCTGCAAGCAGAGCCGGGACGCGGAGTTTCAGGGCCTCATGCCCGTGCGGGGCAAGATACTCAACTGCCTGAAGGCCGACTATCCGCGCATTTTTAAGAGCGACATTATCACGGACCTCATGAAGGTCCTGGGCTGCGGCGTGGAGGTAAGCGGCCGGGCGGTGAAGGACCTGAATCAGTTTGACCTGAATAATCTCCGCTGGAGCAAGGTCATCCTCTGCACCGATGGCGATGTGGACGGATTCCAAATTCGCACCCTGATCCTCACCATGCTCTACCGTCTGTGCCCCACGCTGATCCGGGAGGGCTATGTGTATATCGCGGAGACACCGCTGTTTGAGATCACCTGCAAGGAAAAGACCTGGTTTGCCTACTCGGAGAAGGAGAAGGCGGACATTCTCAAGTCCCTGGAGGGGAAAAAGGTGAAGGTGGACCGCAGCAAGGGCCTGGGCGAGAACGACCCGGAGATGATGTGGCTGACTACCATGAACCCGGAGACAAGGCGGCTGGTAAAGGTCCTGCCGGACGAGGCCGCGGAGACCGAGCGCATTTTTGACCTCCTGCTGGGGGATAACCTGGCGGGGCGGAAGGAGTATATCGCCGAGAACGGGTATAAGTATCTGGATATGATCGATGTGAGCTGAGGGGGCTTCGGGGACGGGGGTACGGATTGCCACGGGCGCAGAGCGCCCTCGCAATGACATTGCTTTTGCAAGAGGTGCGGTACAAGTCCGGCGGGCGGACAGAGGCGTTCGCCCCTACGGATAACATGAGAATCTGTACAAGCCCGGGACGGGTCGTCCAGGAGGCCGACCCCTACGCACGGCTATCGGTAGACATTCCGTAGGGGACGATGCCCACATCGTCCCGGTCGCACCGGCTTCCCTGTTATGCGTAGGGCGGGGTGGTCCTGTTGCGGTGCCCAAAATTTCTGCGCTGCCTTACGGCGGACGCTTGAAATTTTGACCGCAGCCACTCGCTCATTTCGCTTCATCCGCCACCGGTGGCGCTCAATTCACTCCCCTCACCCCGCCGCGATGGTGCGGAGTTTATCGTGCGGCGGCACACATGGGTGCCGCCCTGCAGAGCGATTTGTAGAGGCGGGCGGCCCTGTCTGCCCGGTCCCGGCAGCGCAGCGTTTTGTATGGCAGGGCCCATGTGCCCTGCCGCGTACGGTGCGCCGCAAATTAAAACCGAGCGTTTTTTGGCGGGGGAAGCCCGTGCATTCCCCGCCAGTTTGAATACGAAAGGAATTATCTTTCATGGCAAAGAAGAAAACAGAACCGAAAGCCGTCCATCCCGCCGCGGACCCCAATGTCATGGGCCTGCGGGGCACGGTAGTGGAGCAGCCCATCACCTCTACCCTGGACGAGAACTATATGCCCTACGCCATGAGCGTGATCGTCTCCCGGGCCATCCCGGAGATCGACGGCTTCAAGCCCTCCCACCGCAAGCTCCTGTACACCATGTACAAGATGGGCCTGCTCACGGGGAACCGCACCAAGTCCGCCAACATCGTGGGCCAGACCATGCGCCTCAACCCCCACGGGGATCAGGCCATCTACGAGACCATGGTGCGTCTGGCCAAGGGAAACGAGTCGCTGCTGCACCCCTTTGTAGACAGCAAGGGCAACTTCGGCAAGGTCTATTCCCGTGACATGGCCTATGCCGCCAGCCGCTATACCGAGGCAAAGCTGGCCCCCATCTGTGCCGAGCTGTTCCGGGATCTGGACTGTGACGCCGTGGACTTCGTGGACAACTATGACAACACCACCAAGGAGCCTACCCTGTTGCCCACCACCTATCCCAACGTGCTGGTGTCGGCCAATCAGGGCATCGCCGTGGGCATGGCCTCCCAGATCTGCGGCTTCAATCTGGCGGAGGTGTGCGACACCACCATCGCCCTGCTGAAAAATCCCGACCACGACATCGCCTCCACCCTGCTGGCGCCGGATTTTCCCACCGGCGGACAGCTGGTGTGCGACCCGGCGGAGCTGGCGGAAATTTACCGCACCGGCCGGGGCGGCGTCAAGGTTCGGGCCCGCTGGCGCTACGACAAGAAGGAGAATCTCATCGAGATCTTCGAGATCCCCTACTCCACCTCCATCGAGGTGATCCTGGACAAGGTGGCGGAGCTGGTGAAGGCCGGCAAGGTCAAGGAGATCAGCGATATGCGGGATGAGTCGGACCTCAGCGGCCTGAAGCTCACCATCGACCTCAAGCGGGGGGTGGACCCGGAGAAGCTGATGCAGAAGCTATATAAGCTGACGCCTTTGCAGGACACCTTCAGCTGCAACTTCAACATCCTCATCGCCGGGATGCCCCGTGTGCTGGGGGTCAAGGCCCTGCTGGAGGAGTGGATCGCATGGCGCACGGAGTGCGTGAGGCGGCGGGTGTACTTCATCCTCTCCCGCAAGAAGGAGAAGCTGCATCTGCTGCTGGGTCTGAAGCGCATCCTGCTGGACATCGACAAGGCCATCGCCATCATCCGGGAGACGGAGGAGGAGGCCGAGGTCATCCCCAACCTGATGATCGGCTTTGGCATCGATGAGAAGCAGGCGGAGTACGTGGCGGAGATCAAGCTCCGCAACATCAACAAGGAGTACATCCTCAAGCGGGTGCAGGAGACGGAGACACTGCAAGGGGAGATCGAGGATCTGGAAGACACCCTGCAAAAGCCAGCCCGCATCCGCAAGATCATGGTGGAGGAGCTGACGCAGGTACGCAAGAAGTACGCCCAGCCCCGGAAAACCGAGATCATTTACAGCCACGAGGTGGAGGAGTATCGGGAGGAGGAGCAGGTGGAGGATTATCCCGTCACCGTGTTCCTGTCCCGTGAGGGATATTTCAAGAAGATCACGCCCCAGTCCCTGCGGATGAGCGGCGAGCAGAAATACAAGGAGGGCGACGGCCCCGGCCAGCAGGCGGAGGCCACCAATGCCGCCGAGGTCATGTTCTTTACCGACCGGTGTCAGGTCTACAAGACCCGCCTCAGCGAGTTCGGGGACAGCAAGGCCTCGGTGCTGGGAGACTATCTGCCGGCGAAGCTGGGCATGGACGAGGGCGAGAGCGTGGTCTATATGGTGCTGCCGGGGGATTACAGCGGGCATCTGCTGTTCTTCTTTGAAAACGGCAAGGCTGCCCGTGTGGAGATGAAGGCCTACGCCACCGTTTCCAACCGCCGCAAGCTCACCGGGGCCTACTCCGACAAGAGCAGGCTGGTGGCCATTCTGCCGCTGGCGGAGGATCGGGAGCTGACGCTGCTGTCCACGGAGCCCAGAGCGCTGATCTTCCACACGTCCCTGCTGCTGCCCAAGGCCACCCGCTCCACACAGGGCGTGGCGGTCATGACCCTGAAGCCCAAATACCAGCTGCAGCGAGTCTGCACGCCGGAGGAGTCCGGTATCGTGAATCTCCCCCGCTATCGGGCCCGCAGCATCCCCGGTACCGGCGCTCTCCTGCGGCCGGAGGACCGGGGCGAGGAGCAGCTGACCCTGCTGTAAGAAAAAAGGAGGAGCCTATGAAACGGAACGTCCTGACGCAGTATCTCATCATCACGGCGTCCTGCGCCCTGTATGCCGTGGGGTTCAACTGGATGTTTGACCCCAACCACATCAGCGTGGGCGGCTTCACCGGTCTGGGGCAGATCATCAACTACCTGCTGCCGGGCCTGCCCATCGGCACCATCGTCATTATCCTCAACGTGCCGCTGTTCGTGCTGGGCTGGCGGTTCATCGGCAAGGATTTCCTGTTCTCCTCCGTCTATGCCACGGCCGTCAGCTCTCTGATGATCGACGGTCTGGCGGCGGTGCATACCTTCAAGCCTATGGAGCCCATTCTGGCCTGTCTGTACGGCGGCGTCATCATCGGCGTCTCCTGCGGCATCATGCTGCGGGAGGGGGCCACCACCGGCGGTACGGAGCTGGCGGCCCGGCTGCTGAAGCTGAAGCTGGAGAGCCTCAGCATCGGTACCCTGTGTCTTGCCATCGACATTCTGGTGACGGTGACGTACGCCCTGATCTTCCGGGATCTGACCCGTGCGCTGTATGGCATGATCTCCCTGTCTCTGATCTCCGTGTCCATCGACAAGGTGGTCTACGGCCCCAATGCCGCCAAGGTGGCCTATATCATCAGCGACTGCCATGAGGAGCTGACCCGCCGCCTGCTGGAGCTGGACCGTGGTGTGACGCTTTTGCAGGGTAAGGGGGCTTACAGCGGCAAGGACAAGCAGGTGATCCTGTGCGCCTGCGCCCGGACACAGATCATCCCCGTGAAGCGGGCGGTGCAGGAGATCGACCCAGACGCCTTTGTCATCGTCTGCGACGCCCACGAGATACTGGGCGAGGGCTTCGGCGTATATGCGCCGGGCGGACTGTAAGGTGCGGCCATGAGAAAACGTGTATGGGCGCTGGCGGCGGCCCTACTGATGCTGCTCCTTACCGGCTGCGGCTCCCTGCTGAACCGGGATTACAGCGTCACCGAGCCCCACAGCTCCAGCTACTACGAGAGCGAGGACCGATCCGTCCTCCGGGCGGAGAGCTATCAGGATCTGGTGAATGCCCTGCTGGTGCTGATCAGCGGCGGGGCCAAGGAGGGAACCATCTGGCTCTACCCCGACGACAGCGGGCTTCCCGCCCCGCAGGCGGCGGAGCGGGCGTGTCTGGAGGTGCAGAAGGAGACGCCGCTGGGAGCCTACGCCGTGGAGTACCTGACCTATACGGTGGACGAGACACCTCGGAACTATGACGCCATCCAGCTGACCGTCGGCTATCGCCGCACGGCGGCTCAGGTGGCGGGCATTGTGCATATCACCAGCACCTCCGCTCTGGGGGATCTGCTGCGGGAGGCCGCACGGAACCACGCTGCGGAGCTGGTGGTGCAGGTGGGCTACTTCGACCATCAGGCGGAGGAGGTCCGCACACAGGTGACGCAGATACAGGCCGAGGTGGAGCCGGAAAGCAAGGAGCCGTGGACGGTGAATTTCTACCCGGATTCGGGGAACGCCGGCATCATTGAGGTGCTGCTGAGTGGCGCAGGGAGCGCAGAGGGTGCAGAACAAAATACAAAAAATGCAAATTAGCGCTTGACAAATCCGAAAAACGCAGGTATAATCAATCTTGCGTTTGCGGGCGTAGCTCATCTGGTAGAGCGCGACCTTGCCAAGGTCGAGGTAGCGAGTTCGAGCCTCGTCGCCCGCTCCAAAAAGAAACACCATCCCAATAGGGTGGTGTTTCTTTTTGGAATGCTGCGGGCAGGACCAAACTCGCTGCCTCGACCTGCGCGAAGCGCGTTAAATCAAGAGGTCCGGCAGGGCTCCTGCGAATGGCTCCGCCATTCGTGGGATGCCGGTAGCGAGTCGAGCCTCGTTACGTTTTTTGCTTTTGCGGTATGCGGGGATGCAGACAACAAAAGTAGTGGACAATCAAAAAGAAACACCATCCCAATAGGATGGTGTTTTTTTGCATTTGCCGGGCCGCCGGCGATGTGCTCACCGTCATGCAGGCAGCACAAAAGCGTCGTATTTCTACGACGCTTTTGTTTTGCTCGGAAGATGGAGTAAGGGAACGCTATTCCATTATTTGTTGTACTTTTTTCTGCTTACAACCGTTGTGCCGACGGCTGCACCGCCGCTGACAAGCAGCAGGGCAATCCACAAAGCAGAGCTGCATGTGTCGCCGGTCTGGGGAGATTTGGGATCGTCCTTCAGCTTCGCCGTTACGGTGTCGGCTTTTTTGATTTCCTTGGTGCCGTCCTTGTCGCTGAAATACTTGCCGCAGCCTTCGCAGTACCAATACTCGATATTGCCCTCGGTGGTCTTGGTCGCCGCCTTTGCCGGGAAGTGCTTTAAGCCGGTGTGGTTCTTCGGATCAAGCTCACCGTATTTCGCACCACAGGCCTCGCACTTTGCCTTGTCCTTGCAGGTCGCTTTCCCGCCGGTGTGGTCGGTCAGCTTCTTGCCGCAATAATCACACTTGTGGTCTTTGTTATCATCTGCGCACTCGCTGATTATATAATCGCAGATATCACATTTATGGTCCTTGTCTGCATCGATGCAATTCTCCGTTTGCGTGCCTGCAGAGCATCCGTCAACGGTGCAGGTGCGGGTATGGGTGCCGTCTTCGTTGGATGTCCAAGCGCCCCAGTCGTGATCCAGCGCATTGCCGGAGACGAAGGTCGCCTCATCCGCCGTGCCCTTGGAGCTGGTACCGCAGACGGCGCAGGACTTGTAGTAGACCGCCTTTTCCGTGCAGGTGGCGGCGGATTTCAGGTACTTTGCATCCACGGTCTCCGCCGTGAAGTCGTGCGCCGCCAGCTCGCCATAGGCTGTGTTGCAGTCCTCGCAAATAGCCTTTTCCGTACAGGTCGCCGTGCCGCCGTGGCAATTTTCGGTTTCCGTGTGCGTTGCATCGTGAGCGCAGACGCGCTTGTGCGTGCCCTCCCCGTCGGGCGTCCACGCGCCCCAGTCATGGCCGAGCGGATCGCCATTGGTAAAGGTTTCCGTGCCCTGCGCGCCGCAGGTGGAGCAGGATTGATAATATACCGCCGGGCTTGTGCAGGTGGCGGCGGACTTCAGCCGGTATTCGTTCACCTGATCGACAAAATGGTGCGGGCCAAGCTCGCCGTACGAGTGCTGGCAGACCTCGCAGAGGGCCGGGGCAAGGCAGTCGGCCGTGCCGCCCTGATGCGTGCCGCGATCCACCTCCAAATGGCAGCAGGTGTAGAATCTCCAATGGCTGTCGGCATCGGTCTGCCACGCGCCCGGATATTCGGCGTGCCGGTTCGGATTCTTGTCCCCGCTTGCAAAGGTCGCCTCGCTGTCCGTGCCCTTGGAGGACAGCATGCAGATCTTGCAGGACTTGTAGTAGAGCGCGGGAGAAATGCAGTTTGCCTCCTTGTACAGAAGTGCCGTGATTGCAGTTTCTCCCGTGAAGTCGTGCTCAGTCATTTTGATGCCGCAGGTGTCGCAGAAATGGTTGCAGTCCGGGTCGGCGTGTTTGATCCGCTCAGCCTCTCCGCCGCAGACGGTGCAGGTCTTCCAGTGACTGTCTTGGTTTGTGCTCCAGTCGCCGTAGGTGCAGCCGTCCGTTTCAACATGGCTGGCATCGTGGGTGCAGACGCGCTTGTGCGTGCCCTCCCCGTCGGGCGTCCAAGCGCCCCAATCGTGGTCCAGCGCATTGCCGGAGACGAAGGTCGCTTCATCCGCTGTGCCCTCGGAGCTCAGGCCGCAGACTGCGCAGGACTTGTAGTAGACCGCCTTTTCGGTGCAGGTCGCGGCGGATTTCAGATACTGCTCCTCGGCGGTTTCTGCCGTGAAGCTGTGCGCCGCCAGTGCGCCGTAGGACTGACCGCAGTGGTCGCAGATGGTCTGCTTCGTGCAGGTCGCCGTGCCGCCGGAATGCTCGCGGATGGTGATATCCTTGGAAACGCTGAACCGGTAGCCCTCCGCCGTCGTGGCAGAGGCGATAAAGCGGAAGCCGGTTTCCTCTGCCATGTAGGAAGCGGCAGGGATCGTCCCCGCGCAGACGCCGTCGACCGGGGTGATGGGTGCGCCGTCGCCAGTGTATTTAAACTCATAGCTGTAGGCGGGATCCGTGCAGCCCTCCGGCAGGTTGAAAGAGAATTCGAAATCCTGCGTGCGGCAGACGGCATCCGGCGCGGTGATGGTCAGGGTGGGGAGGTCCTTCTTTTCGACCCTATTGCCGCAGAATTCGCATTCGCCCCAATACTGGCCGTTTCCTGTCTGCCATTTGTAGGAATGGGACGCATGGACGGTCACGGTGAGCGTCGTGGAATTGCCCGCCTTGTCCGTGGCGACGACGGTCTGCGGGGTTCTCGCGTCGGTGAGGGTGATCTGACCCTGTTCGTTGGGGGTCACGGGCGCGCCGTTGACCGTCACGGTGTCCAGATACCGATCGGTCACGGTGAGGGTCTTGTCGCCCTCGCCGCAGAAAACGTCGCCATTCTTCGCGCCGGTGATCGCCGGGGCGGTCTTGTCGATGATGATTTTCTCCGTGCATACAACGCCGTAGCGAGCAAGGAGCTTCGTCCCCAACTGTGCATAGATCACATAGGGCTTTCCCTCCTCCAGATTCAGAGATGCCGTATTGAAGGCGCCGGTATAAGTATAGTGATCGTGCCCGCTGCTGAAAAGGACATCCGCAGCTAGGCCATTCGAGTAGAACTGATCGCCGACGGCGTACTCAAAATACGACAGTTCCTCCGGATGGGCGGTATTGATCTGTACGGTCTGATCTTCGTTGAAGAAGTGTTCCGTACCTTCGGAGCGGAAGCCGGTCCACTGGGAATCGCCCACGGAAATGGTGCTGTAATCAATGAAAACGCCGCTCCAAAAAGCAATGAAGGTAAGGCTGTCCTCGCCGCCCGTAGCAAAGTCGCCGTAGGTTTCTCCGCCCATGACTCTCCTATTGCCGATCAGCAGTGCTTGCAGCCTTTCATCATTTTCTCTTGTCGGCCTTGGCGTCAGGAGCTTCCAAATTTCATCCGTCCATTTGACGTTCTTCAATTCCGTGACCGTCGTGCCGTCCCGGTTGACGATACGGACGGTATAGTCGCTGCGCTCCTCCCAGACGGGGTAGAGCGTAAGCGCCTCGTTTTGCTCATAAATCGCGTTCAGGGAATAGTCCTTCTCGCCGCCGTCGACCTTCGACCAGCCGACCTGGGTGTAGCCGAGGCGGGTAAAGAGCGCGCCTTGCAGCTCCAACGCGCTGTCGTGCTCCTTGTTCACCGTCGTGCTGTCGCCCGTGCCGTTTGCGCCGGGGGCGTAGGTCACGGGATAGGTCATGGTTTGCAGCTGGAGCTGCTGCGCGGCGTTATAGCCGATGCTGTAGCCCGCGCTGTCCGGGGTAAAGCGGCTGGTGTAATCCGTGCCGTTGGCCTCGGCGAACACCACAGGAACTGCCGTGCTCTCGGTGGTCAGGCCGATCTCAGCTGCGCTGCCGAGCTTGTCGAGCGTGACGGTTTTTCCGCTGGCAAGATAGAGATTTGCGCCGGTGTTTCCGGTGATCTTCACGTCGCCGGTAAGGGTCAGGGAGCCTGCGCTCAGCGCGACTGCGCCCTTGCCGCCGGAGTTTCCGGTAATCCGGCCGGTGCCGAGGTTGGCGGTCGAGCCGTCCCGCGTCAGTGAGATCGCGCCGCCCTTGTTATTCTTGATTTCGACGGGAATGGCGCTGCTCTGCTGCGCCATTGTCACTCTGCCGTAGGCCGCGTCGATGCCCGCACCGGTATTCTCCGAGATCGTACCGCCGTAGAGGTTGACATTGGTATAATAGTCGCTTGTCGCGATGGAGGGCATGGGCCAGTGAGTGGCCGAAATACCCGCGCCGGTATTGCCGGTGATGGTGCCGCCGTAGAGGTTGATGGTATCATCTGAAGGGGTGATGGTGGACATCACGCCGTTCCGCTCATTGCCGGAGATGATGCCGTCATACATGTTGAAGGTTCCTCTGTTAATTACACCGGGGCCGTACTTGGTGTTGCGGATGTTGCTGATGACCGGGCGATCCGTGGGATAGTCGGAGCTTTTTTGATAGTAGCAGCCGCCGTACATATTGAACGTGCCGCAGTTATAAACGCCGCAAACCGGGTCGTTGTAAACATCGCGGATGCCGTCCGTTTCCGAGCTGGTCATGCAGATGCTCACGCCGTAAAGGTCAAAGGTGGCAGTTTCGGCAACAGAAACAGCGGCGCAGCTGTCACCGGTGATGAGGCCGCGGTCGCCGGAGAACTGGCAATCCGTAAATACCAGACGCGCGTTATTCCACACAAGGAAGGCGCTTTGTGCATTCGGCACATTGCAGGTAAGGGTATGGCCATGCAAACAAATCACAAACGTGCAGCCCTCCCAAACATAGATTCGATTCGTTAGGGTGACATCATTGGCAAGGTAATAGTAGAACGTTTTTCCCTGGTTGTTCGCTGCTTTTTGGTGGATCTCCTTAAGGTCTTCTTCCGATCGAATCACGTTCATTTTTGAAATATCGCCGGAGGTATTTTCCTTCCCGTCCTTGGTGAAGTAGACCCCTTCATAGGTCGTATGCCCGTTCATGGCTTTATGATTGCTGATTCCTCCTCCGCAGACGCAATGCGCAGACGGATGCGGCCAATTAAGGCGAACCGCGCTTGCCGTGAGCGGGAAGAGCAGCGCGAGCAGGCAGAGCGCCAGCAGAATGGCGAACAGTCGTTTCCTCATGTTGTTTCCTCCGTTTCTCCGTCCCTCGATAGCTTAAAATCGTATTTCATTTCCAGCATGGCGAATAGCTTATACATAACTTTTGTGGCGATTGTCCTGATATCCAGTGATTGGATAAAGGCCAGCACCCCGGCCTGTTCCTCCTCCGGTACCAGATACACCCGCATGGATGCCGTCAGGAAGCGGCTGAGCTTGCGCTCCAGCGGGAAATGGATATCGCATTTCCGCGCCATATAGCTGCGCATCAGCCCCGCCGTACCGATTTCCATCTCGTAAAAATCGCTGTCGCTGTAATCCGGGAAATTCCCGCCGAAGATCTGCTTCAGCTCTGCCGTGGTATGCAGGTAGATATATTCCGATGTTTCAGGCAGGGAGTAGGCTTCAATGTAAATTTCCCGCAGGTTCTCGTTCAGCTCGGTCAGGGTCAGCTGGAGCGCCGTTTCCACCGCATAGGCGTAAACCGGCGGCAGCTTACTGTCTGCAATGCTTCTGGCCACGCCGAACTGTCCGCCGAACATTGTTTCGGTCAATTCCAGCAAAATCCTGTCCTTGGTGGGAAACAGATTCAAATAGCTTCCCCTTGCCACGCCTGCTTCGTCCACGATCTGGCTGACAGAGGTGTTTTTATACCCCTGCTCCAAAAAGAGGCGGACACATACGGTCAGTATTTTCCGCTTTGTGTCACTGCTGTCTCTCCGCAAATTTATCACCTCCCCTCAAGTGTTTTAGTATGCATACCAATAATATCATACCAAACATAAAATAGCAAGCGCTATTTGAAGCTTTGTCTCCGCAAATTGTGACTTTTCCGCAAACGCCGGTTTCTTCCTTTACTCACAGAGCTTTATGCCTTCTTGAATATTGCCCCAAAAAAGAGAACCTGCCGGACTTCTTTGCCAACAAAGCCGGCGTCCTGCTGGAGGGCGGCAACGACCTGTTTGCAGGCAACGCTAAGGGCTATATCCGGCTGAATTTGGCCATGCCCCGAGCCACGGTGCAGACCGGGCCGGAGCGCATCGCGGCGGCCATTCATGCGCAGCAGGCTGAAGCCTGAGCCTGCCGCTCCAAAGACAATGCAATAAAGGCCGCCCTGGGGCGGCCTTTATTGCATTGTGTCGTCTTATCAAATTTTCCTGCGGCCTGTCAGTTCAGGTGCTTTTCAAAGTTGCCGCCTACCCGTACACCCTCCTGCACGATGAAGAAGGCGTTGGGGTCTACCTTGCGCACCTCCTGCTGCAGGGTCTGGATCTCATATTTGCTCAGGCACACGCACAGCACCTCCAGGGGCTGATCGGTATAGCCGCCGTAGCCCTGCCAGTAGGTCACGCCCCGCTCCAGCCGCTCCATGATAAACTTAGGCAGCTCCGTGTGCTTCTCCTTGGTAAAGATCAGCACCTGGACGGTAATGCTCTGCTGGTGGGTACGGTCCAAAAACAGGCTGTTAAAGACCGTGTAAATGGTGGAATAGATGGCGGTGGCGGCATCGAAAAGCACCAGGCAGAGGGCATAGAGCACCGCATTGCAGGAAATGCTGAACTTGC
>OOAO01001654.1_pt1 | contig 17741 bp, 24 predicted proteins | sample 1671821 | NCBI WGS metagenome assembly OOAO01 (sample SAMN06348196, study PRJEB24527) | human gut metagenome | biome: human gut; feature: ankylosing spondylitis patient; material: feces | host: Homo sapiens | place: China | collected 2015-10 | reverse complement strand
GTGGGCAGCTTCAAGCGCGCGTTCGAGCCGGTTCTCAAAATGATTGAGAACGCAGACAGTCTCGAACAGCTCCGCGAGCTGATGGAGGATGACACAGCCGTCGCCAAACTCTACGCCGCGATGGATGTCTCTGAGGTCGAGGAGCTGCTGCAGAAGGTTATGCTCTACGCCGATCTTGAGGGGCGGGTGGTTGAGGATGGATGAGTTCACCGCACTTTTCAGCCGCAAGGACATGACCTTTGAAGAGGCGGTCGCGTACTTCAAAGAGCGCGTCCCTGTCACCGCCTCGCGGTTCTATCAGATCGCCGCCGAGTACCGCACCCTCGCCTTTACGGTCAGCGGCTACACGAAGGCGCAGGTGCTCAAGAAGTTCTACGACGAGCTGCTGGCCGCACTGGAGGAGGGTAACAGCCTTGCGGAGTTTCGCGAGAATATGAACGACTTCCTCGAAGCAGAGGGCTACGAGGGCATCACGCCCTACCAAGCCGAGAACATCTTCCGCACCAACATCCAGACGGCCTACAATGTGGGCCACTACAAGCGGATGACCGAACCGGGCGTCAAGGAGCTGCGGCCCTACTGGCAGTATGACGCCGTCAACGACTCAAAGACCCGCCCGAGCCACCTTGCGATGGATGGGCGCGTGTTCATGGCGGACGATCCCATTTGGGACACATGGTTCCCGCCCAACGGCTTCAAGTGCCGCTGCACGGTCAAGACGCTCTCCAAGCGCCAGATGGAGCAGCGGGGGCTGACGGTGGAGACCGAAGCACCGAGGGCGGCGCGGCTGGAGGATGGGCGCTTCGTCAACATCCTGCCCGACCCGCAGTTCGATACCAACCCCGCCAAGGTACGCTATCAGCCAGACCTCACAGGCTACCCCGAGCCACTCAAAAAGGCGTACCAAGAGCGCGAAAAGGGGAACACTCCGCCATAAGGCCACAGAGCCCCGCTGTGCGCGTTTTGCTCTCGGCAGGGTAATTTGACGGGTGCGGCAAATAAGGGGCGTGCGCACGCGCTCTAACGCCGTTTCCGGGCGGTTCGCGGCGACACCAAAGGAGGACAGATGCAAATGGATGGTTTTTTGACCCTGAAAGGCGGCAATGTGGAGCTCGTGGGAGCGCCGGAGACGATCTTCGTCCTCCCCATCGGCCACGTTGTCAGCTCGAAGGGTGAGTTTGATGTAGACGATGAGAGTTACAAGGCGATGAAGGCGCAGATCGCCAAGCGCGGCGTGGATCTCGTCGTTGACTACGAGCATCAGACGCTCAAAGGGTGCGAGGCACCCGCAGCCGGATGGGTGAAGGAGCTGAAGCTGGAGGACGGGCAAATCAAGGCCGTCGTCGAGTGGACGCCCCGAGGGGCGCGGTACCTTGAGAACAAGGAGTACCGCTACCTCTCCCCGGTCGTGAATGTCCGCAAGGCGGACAACAAGGCGGTCGGGCTCCACTCGCTGGCACTTACCAACACTCCGGCGATCGAGGGGATGAACCCCATCGTCAATTCAGACAATTTTGAAGGAGGACAACATTCTATGGACATCAAGAAGCTGGCGGAACTGCTCGGTTTGAGCGAGGACGCCACGGAGGAGCAGGTCGTGGAGGCGCTCAAGGCTTGCCTCGCCGAGAACCGCAGCCTCAAGGAAACGGAGAAGCAGCCGCCCGAGAACGTCGTGGCGAACAAGGCGGTCTGCGAGCTGCTGGGTCTGAAGGCGGGCGCTGCCGCCGAGGACGTGACCGCAAAGATCATGGAGCTCAAGAGCGGCACGGTCGACGGCGTCAACCTCGCCGAGGAGCTGAAGGCGCTCAAGCAGCAGAATGCGGAGCGCGAGGCCAACGACGCTGTCATCCTCGCCCTGAAGGCGGGCAAGATCACCCCGGCGCAGAAAGAATGGGCTAAGAGCTACGCCCTGAGCGACCCGAAGGGCTTCGGCTCCTTTGTGGAGAAGGCCCCGCAAATCGTGCCGATGGACAAGATTGAGCTGGACGACGTCAAGGCCCTCAAGAGCGACGCGCTGGACGCCGACACGCTGCTGGTCTGCAAGCAGCTCGGAATCTCGCCCGACGACGTCAAGAAGTACGGTATGAAGGAGGACTAAGATCATGGCAAAACTGACTGATGTGAGAGATACCCCTGAGATTGCCAACGGCGCAAAGGTCATCGCGGTGCCTGTGAAGGGCGGTACCACCATTTATCAGGGCGCACTTGTCGCTCTGGACGCGAGTGGCTACGCGATTCCCGGCAAGAAGGCCGAGAGCCTGACCGCTGTGGGCCGCGCCGAGGAGACAGTGGCAAATACGGGTGCAGACGGCGACTTGGTCATCCGCGTCGCTCGCGGCGTATTCGTCTTTGACAACACCGCTACCTCTGCGAATAAGATCACCGCCGCCCATGTTCTCAAGCCCTGCTACATGGAAGACGACCACACCGTCACGGCGCTCGCCACGGGCGCGTCCGTGGCTGGCACTGTCATCCGCGTGGATGACGAGGGCGTCGCCGTCGAGTGCGGAGGCTACGTTCCCGCTGCTGCCGCCGCAGGTGTGGGCGGCTAATCGAGTAAGGAGGTACATCCATTATGATCATCACCCCGCAGGCCCTTAGAGGCATCTATACCGCCTTCAACACGGTCTTTAACAAGGCGTTTGAAGGGCAGCATCCCACCTATGAAAAGGTCGCGACCGTCGTGCCCAGCACCAGCGAATCCGAGACCTACGCATGGCTCGGTGACATCCCCGGTATGAGGGAGTGGATCGGTGAGCGCGAGATCCAGAACCTCTCCGGCTCCGCCTACACCATCAAGAACAAGGACTTCGAGCTGACTGTCGGCGTAGACCGCAACGCGGTCGAGGACGACAAGATCGGCCTCTACAATCCTTCCATTCAGATGCTCGGCGAGTCCGCCGCGCTGCATCCCGACGAGCTGGTCTACGGTCTGCTGGCCAACGGCTTCACCGAGAAGTGCTACGACGGCAAGGCGTTCTTCGCTACCGACCACCCTGTCGGCAAGGACAAGGCAAGCAACAAGGGCACCGCGAAGCTGAGCATGGACGCCTACAAGACGGCGCGTACATCCATGATGAGCCTGAAGAACAGCAAGGGCCGCCCTCTGGCGCTGGTTCCCGATCTGCTGGTCGTGCCGCCCGCACTGGAAGCGGACGCCCGCGACATCCTCGTCGCCGACTTCATCAACGGCACGAAGAACACCATGCAGGGCACGGCGGAGATCCATGTGGAGCCTCGCCTCGCAAGCGACTCCGCTTGGTTCCTGCTCTGCACCAAGCGTCCCGTCAAGCCGCTGATCTACCAGCAGCGCAAGAAGGCGAAGTTCGTCTCCAAGACCAACGAGACCGACGACAACGTCTTCATGAGCAAGAAGTTCATCTACGGCGCAGACTCTCGCGGCAACGCGGGCTTCGGCTTCTGGCAGATGGCCTACGGCTCTGACGGCACCACCACCTAAACCGCCCGGGGCAGAAAGGAGGGCACGGCATGAGCTACAGCACACGCGCTGAAGTACGGGACATGGTCAAGGATGACGCGCTCAACGCGATCATCGGCGACACCTTCATTGAAGACCCCGTCGAGCGTGAAGAGCTGGTCTCCCCGATCATCGATGCGGCGATCGCCGACGCGGACGCAGAGATCGACGGCTACCTCGCCAAGAGGTACGCCGTCCCTCTGGCCCCGGCCCCGAGGGTCATCAACAAGTTCTCCAAGGATATCGCGGTCTACAATCTGTTCTCCCGCATCGGCATCGACGAGGGGACGGATCAGAAGACCTACCTGAACCGCTACAACGCGGCGATCAAGTTCCTCACGCTGGTCGCGGAGGGCACGGTGTCCATCGGCACGGAGACGGAAGACCCGGCGAGCGCAGCGGCGGGTGGTTTTAAGGTCAAGTCCAACAGCCGCCTGTTTACCCGCGAGAAAATGAGGGGGATGTAACGCATGGCCATGTACAGCATCCGGCTCGACGGCGACACGCGGGCGATGCTCCGCAGGATCAGGAGCTTCTCGGAGATCGACAAGCAGGGCATCAATGCGGCACTGGCTGAGGGCGCGCGCGAGTCGACGCTGGAACGGTTCAAGCAGAGCAAAGGCCCGGACGGGCGCAGATGGAAGACCTCCATCCGCGCCGCACAGGAGGGCGGCAAGACGCTCATCCAGTCCGCGCAGCTCCGCAACTCCATCCACGCCAAGTCGGACACCTCCGGCTTCGCGGTCGGCACGAACGTCAAGTATGCGGCGACGCATCAGTTCGGAGAACCGGGCCGCACCATCCGGGCGCGGAAGAAGAAAGCCCTCCGTTTTCAGGTGGGCGGCAAGTGGGTCACGAAGAAGCAAGTCCGCATCACCATCCCGGCCCGTCCCTTCCTCGGTCTCTCAGAGGACGATATGCAGGAGATGAAGGCTACGGTCGAGGAGTTCATCCAGAAGGAGGATTGATCTCTTGCTCTACACGGAAAGCAAGCAATATCTCATCGACAAGCTGAAAGCGGCGGGCATCAAGTCCAAGCCGTTTACCACAGAGAAGGCTCTGGAGAAGAGCCAGGAGTCCCACATCGGCGCGGTCTTGTTCGAACGTGAGACTTTCACCCGAAACGGTTCCAAAAAGAGATACAGAGACGAAGAGGGAACGCTGCACAAAAGGCGGAAGATCATGGAACGGGCGACCACGTTCGGCGTGATCATCGGCGGCTACACCGATGATGAAGTCGAGGAGATATTCGACCGCTTTGTGGCGAGTCTTGACCGTGGCATCTACATCGACGGCAACTTCGTCCCCATTGAGATTGAGGGAGCGGATTGGGTCGACAAGGACGACTCACTCCTGAAAGCACAGGTCGCCGTGCAGGTGATGATCACCTTCAACGGCGGCGTTTACCGCGACACGGGCTTCGCACCTCTGACCGATGTCAGAGTGACGTCCGTGGAGAAGATCACATGAAAGGAGCCTACAGATGGCGACTAAAACACAGAAGCCGGAAGGCGCTGCCGCGCCGGAGCTTGTGCCGATCGACAAGCTCCGTGAGCAGCACAAGGTCAGGCGTGCCACCTACGCGGGCGTATGCGCCGCGAATGGCTGGCGGCCCGGTAAGGCGATGACGGAGGACGAGTTCCTCGCCGCCGTCGCCAAGTTCAACAACAGCCCGATGAACGGGCGTAAGAGCAAGGAGGCGAGGAAGTAATGCTTAGAGATGTACGCAGCAACGTCACGGACGGACTGCTCGGCTTCGCCACGGCAACGGGCGACGGTCTGCACATCAAGATCGGCGTCTCCCCCTCTGTCACCGAAAAGCCCATCACCATCCTCGGCAGCATGGGCGCAAGCACCATCAAGTCCAAGCTGGGCCTGTCCCCGCTGGCCGATGCGGTCATGGACGCGGTGCAGGGCGGCGCGGCCCGCGTGTTCTGCATCCCCGTCGCCGCGAGCACCGCTGGCACGATCGGCGAGGTCACGAAGACGGGCGACGGCGGCGGCAGCGTGACCGTGCAGGGCTCGCCCAACAACGCCTACGCGCTCACCGTGCGCTTCACCGCGCAAGGCGGGCTCAACACCGCAGCCTTCGTCTACTCCATCGACGGCGACAACTTCTCGGATGAGATCACCGTCCCCGTCACTGGCAGCTACGAGATCGAGGGCACGGGTCTGACGATCAAGTTCACCGAGGCGAGCTCGCCGGATCAGAAGCCCAGTTCCTTCCTCGTGCGCGACACCTACACCCTCAAGACCACTGCACCGAGCATGACGAACGGCGATGTGCTGGGCGCGATTGAGAAGATCAAGAGCTTCAGCGAGGAGTTCGAGTTCGTCCACATAGTCGGCGGGAGCACGGTGGAGCTGTGGGAGGCGGTCAGTGAAGCACAGAAGGAGCTGATGACGGTCTGCCACAAGCCCTGCTTCTTCCTCATGGAGGCCGCCTATCCCGCCGACGAGGCGGATGGTGACCTGAGCGATTGGGCGCTGCAGATGGAGGCAGACCGTAAGCGGATCAAGAACTCCGACATTCAGGTCTGCGCCGCATGGGGTCGCCTTGTGCGGCTGGACGGCACCACGCAGATTGTCAACCTCGCGGGCCTCGCCTCCGGGCGCTACGCCATGACGAAGGTGAGCGTGTCCATCGGCAAGACCAAGGACGAGGACGCGCTGGGCTTCCCCAAGACGAAGCTGCTGGAGCTGGTTCCCATCAGCTACGACAGCACCGTCATTGAACTGCTGGACGTCGCGGGCTACATGACCTTCCGCGAGTACGACGGCCTTGACGACATCTTTGTCTATCACACGAAGATGATGTGCAAGGACGGCAGCGACTTCCGCTATGCCGAGGATGTGCGTGTGAAGAACAAGATCATCCGCGAGACACGCAAGAAGGCGCTGCAGTTCAAGAACGACGACATCGACCTTGAGGACATTCAGGGCGAGCTGGACGCGCGGGCGAAGTTCATCAGCGTGCCGCTTGACCGCATGGTGGAGGACAAGGAGATCAGCTCCTATGAGACCACCGTGGACGAGAGCTGCTACGATACCTTCCTCGAAGATGAGACCATGAGCGTCATCATCCGCTACCTCTCCAGAGGCTACATCCGCGAGGTCGTTATCGACATCGGGCGCTCGGCTCTGAGCAGCAACTAAGGGAGGAGGACAGGCAATGCTGAAGGTAAACGGAAAAGCCTATGATTGGGGCGACGTGGATCTGAAAATCCCCGGCCTGAACATTCAGGTGCAGGAGATCAGCTATGACGACGAGCTGGAGATGGAGGAAGTCTACGGCTCCGGCTCCAAGCCGCGCGGCTACGGCACAGGCAACTATAAGGCGTCCGGCAAGCTCTCCATGCTCCGCGACGACTACGACGATCTGCTGGCCTACTGCAAGCAGAAGGGCGTTCCCTTCTACAAGATGGAGCTGCCCTCCATCATCGTCTCCTACGCCAACGAGGGCGCACGCACGAAGATCGACGAGCTGAAGAAGGTCAAGTTCTCCAAGCGCAGCAACAAGGCAGCGCAGGGCGACAAGAGTCTCACCGTCGACGTCGACATGATGATCGTCGGCGGCGTGTATCAGGACGGCGTCGCACCCGTCTAAGGACAACATTTTTGAGAATAACAAGGAGGAAGTCACACTATGGAAAACACCAACAACCAGACCCCCGCCCGCAGCAGCGAGGAACAGCTCAAGGCCAAGTACGGCGGCAAGCTCTACCGCGTCGGTATCACCGTCCCTGTGGATGATGAGAGCGAGAAAGAGTTCTCCTACTACTTTAAGCGCCCCACCGTCCCCAGCTATGATCGCTACATCAAGACCGCTGCGCAGGGCATCACCAAGGCAAGCAAGGCGTTCATGCTGGACGCGGTCATCGACGAGGACGCCGAGCGTCTGACGAAGGACATGGAGGAGAACCCCGGCATCGCGATCTCCATCGGCAATAAGCTGACGGAGATCCTCGGCCTGACGGGTACGGCAAATTTGAAGAAGCTCTAAGAGAACGGGTCGCGGAGGTACGGGAGAGCTTCGTGGAGCGCGGGCTCCTTGAGATCTATCGTTTTGTGCCTCCGCCTCTCTTAGAGACCTTTGACCCCGAAACGATTGACGACGTCGACGAGTTCCTTGGATGGGTCGCAAAGGCTCGCTTCATGCAGGAGCTTGAGGAGGGCATCGTCACCCGGGCGATCGTGCGAGCGTTCCCCGAGTGACGGCCTCCCGTCGCCGATCGTTTTCCGCCTCTATCTCAAACTGGAGGTGAAAGCAGAAAATGAGTTTAGAGTCCGTATTTAAGCTGTCGCTCATTATGAACATGATCGACAACCTCTCCGGGCCGATGGCGGGCGTGGCGTCCAAGGTCGGCGCAAACGTCTCCAAGCTGGACGCCGCAAGCCAGACCTTCGGCAGCATGGCAAAGGCGGGTGCGGCGATGCAGGAGACGGGCTCACAGATCGTAAACGCTGTGCTCGCCCCGGTAGAGGCGACCTTTGAAACGCGGCGTGCGCTGGGTGAGCTGGCCTCGCTGGGCGTGCAAGACCTTGAAGCGGTCGAAAACGCCGCACGCAGCTTCTCCGATCAGTGGGCGGGCACGTCGAAGGCGGACTTCATCAGCGCGGCCTACGACATCAAGAGCGGCATCGCCTCCCTCTCTGATGAGGGCGTCGCAGAGTTCACAAGCCTCGCGGCCCTGACCGCAAAGGCGACGAAGTCCACGGCGGGCGAGATGACCTCGCTGTTTGCCACAGGCTACGGCATTTATAAAGACTACTACAGCGACCTGAGCGACATGGAGTTCGGCGAGATGTTCTCGGCTGGCATCTCCGACGCCGTCCGAGCGTTCAAGACCTCCGGCTCCGGCATGGCACAGGCAATCCAGAACCTCGGCGCATCGGCGACCACGGCGCAGGTGCCGCTGGAAGAGCAGCTCTCCGTCTTGGGTATGCTGCAAGCAACGATGGGCGGCGCGGAAGCGGGCACGAAATACAAAGCCTTCCTCCGCAGCGCCACCAAGGGCGGCGAGGCGCTGGGGCTCAAGTTCACAGACGCCAACAACCAGCTCCTGAGTATGCCAGAGATCCTCGACATCCTGCGGGGCAAGTTCGGCGAGACAATGGACGCCGCCGAAAAGATGGAGCTGCAGAAAGCCTTCGGCGACACCGAGGCCGTAGCGCTCATTGACCTGATGTATAACAAGGTCGGCGACCTGCAGGACAACATCGTCAATATGTACGGCTCGCTCGGAAAGGGCGTTTCGGTCACGGAGCAGATGGCCTCCGCCATTCAGGAGACGGAGCCGGAACGCTTCGAGCGCCTCAAGCAGCGCATCCACAACGTCACTGAGAGCATCGGCAACTCCCTGCTCCCCACGGTCAACGACCTGATGAGCAGGGGCGAGGGCGTGCTGACGAAGGTCGGCTCGTGGATCGAGAAGAACCAAGAGCTCGTCAAGGTCATCATGCTCATCGTTCTTGCGGTGGGCGGTTTCCTCGCCGTAGGCGGCACGCTGATCGCCTTGATCTCCGGCGTCGGCCTCGTCGTGACAAAAACGGTCAGCGCGTTCAAGATACTCAAGGGCGGCTTCGCACTGGCACGAGGGGCGCTCACACCGCTCATATCCTCGGTGTGGAGCTTCACGGCGGCGCTGCTGGCCAACCCCGTCACATGGGTCGTCATTGGCATTGTGGCCCTCATTGCGGCGCTGGTGCTACTCTACAACAAGTGTGAGTGGTTCCGCAATGCGGTCAACTCCGTCATCAACTTCTTCAAGGAAACGCTGACGGCGGTGGGCTCGGTCGCGAAGTCGGTGTTTGAGGGCATCGGGAACGTGATCGGCTCCGTCATGGACGCGGCAAAGGCGACCGTGTCCGAGAAGCTGTCCAACATCAAGACGGCCTACGAGGAACACGGCGGCGGCATTTCCGGCGTCGCAGCGGCGGCGATGGAGGCGGTCAAGGGCTGGTACACAGCGGGCTACACCTTCATCGACAACCTCACGGGCGGCAAGCTCTCGGAGATCCGTGAGAAGTTCTCGACGGCCATGAGCAACATCGTCCAAGGCATCTCACAGAAGTTCACCGACGCACGCACCGCCTTCTCCAACGGCCTGAACAACATCAAGAACGCCGTCTCCGGCGCGGTCACGTGGTTCTTCGAGTCCGGCAAACGGATCGTGTCCACCTTTGCAAACGGCATCAAGTCCGCCTTCAGCAGCGCGGTCGAGGCCGTAAAGGGCGGCTTGCAGAAGATCCGCAACCTCCTCCCGTTCTCTGACGCGAAGGAGGGGCCGCTGTCCACGCTGACCCTGTCCGGCCAACGCACCATGACTACCTACGCTCACGGCCTGACGCTTGCGGGCGACGCCCCGGCAGAGGCGATGAACAAGAGCCTCCAGCAGGTGCAGGGCGCTCTTGACCGCAAGCCGGAGAAGAAGGTCGACCTCGGCGGCGGGAAGAAGGACAAGGACGAGAGCAGCGATGAGGGCAGCTCCGGTAAGGGCAAGCAGGTCATCATCCACAAGCTGCTCGTCCCGGTCGACCTCAAGAAGATCAAAGACCTGCAGCAGCTCCTCGCTCTTTTGCAGGAGGTCGAGGACTACGCAGCGGCCAACGAGGACGGCGAACCCGGCGACGACGAGGACGCCGCTCCGGCCCCGGCATAAGGAAGGAGGACGCTATGATCTATGTAGAAGACGAGCTGATCAAGCTCAACGGCGTCGTCCTCCCCGGTCTCGTCAAAAGCATCGAGGTCATTGAGACCGCGAAGGTGGACGAGCAGGAGGTCGAGGGCAGCGCCACTAAGCCGAAACAGGCAACGGGCTACGAGGACGCCAAGGTCAACATCGAGCTGATCATCGACGACACGCCCTCGCAGACCAAGTACCAGCGATACGCAACGCTCCGGGCGATCTTCCGATCGCCCGGGCAGAGCGTGCCGCAGCCCATCCCCATCATCAGCGAGGACACCGCCGCCCACGGCGTGGAGAAGGTCATCTTCAAAAAGCTGTCCCACAAGGGCGAAAACAAGCGCGGGCAGCTTACGGCTACGCTGGAGCTGTGGGAGTACATCCCGCAGACCATCACGGCAAAGTCCGGCTCCAGTTCCGGCTCCAGTTCCAGCTCCGGCAAGTCCGGCGGCGGCGCGGCGAGCAATCTGAAGGCAGACTACAAGAGCTACCTGAGCAACGAACGGGGCAAGTCCCCCGCACGGGATGACGCAGACGCCACGGCGGCGATGAACAAAGTGACCGCCATGCCGTACTAAGGAGGCTGCTGTGGAAACGAAAGAACTGTATTACCCGCAGATCTCGGCACAGGCCGGTTCCTACACCTTCGAGGAAGGCGTGGAGCTTGAGATCTATTCCTCGAAGTCCTCGTATTATGATTGGGCGAAGATCCGCTTCACGAGCCAGTTCCGCCCGAAGCTCTCGCTCAAGAAGAAAGACCCCGCCACCATCCAGCTCGGCTATGACGGCACGCTGGAGGACGTGTTCACGGGCTTCGTCTCCGGCAACTACGACGGCGGGACGTATGCCAACGAGGTCGCGCTGAAGGATGAGATGCTGCTCATGGAGGAGACGATCATCAACGACACCTTCCTCGACACCACGCCGCAGGAGCTGATCTCGTACTTCCTTGCACAGGCGGGCCTGTCCAAGATGAAGCTCTCCAGCAAGACCTACCCGACGCGCAAAATGCTCCCCATTCGGAGGCAGACCGCCGTCCAAGCGATCAACGCCGTCAATGCGGCGTGGGGGCTTCGTGTTCCGTTCTTCTTCTCGGGCGGCGTCTTCTATTGGGACGAGAAGCCGGAACAGAAGAAGGTCTACACCTTCGAGCGCGGCGTGAACATCCTAAACCTGCGCCGCGCGGGCGGCGTGTGGGAGCTGGAGACGGTCTCCGCGCCATTCATCAAGCACTCCCACAAAATAAACCTCATCCATCCGCAGGTGAGCGGTGAGGTCGAGGTCTCCAAGGTGGTCAGCAAGACCAACGACTCCGGCTTCATCCGCACCTACATCTATTTCTGACCCCGAAAGGAGGAAACCGACGTGCTCGAAGAAATGGTCGCGTCCGTTATGAAGAAGACGCTGGCGCAGGACTTCCCGCATTTGAAGCTCCCCGCCGCCGTATTCGCCACCATCGACTCGGCGGCAAAGAGCGACGCCTTTGACATTGAGGAACTGATCGTCCACAACGAAGTGACGGGCGAGGTGTTCAAGGCGCACATCACCTCCTACTGGTACGAGTACAAACTCACCGTCATCGACCGCTTCGGCAACCCCGACGCCAACTATCCCGCGCTTCCGGGAATTAAGTCTAAGAAACAGTTCAAGGCCGGGGCGGTCGTGGCCGTCGCGCTTCCCTACGGCGACCTCACCCCGGCGATCATCGGGGAGGTGGAGCTATGACGGGCCTGAACGATACGGACATCCGGCTCAACAGCGAGTGGCAGCTCACACAGGCCACAGACGGCGACGCGCCGCTCTGCTCGGGGCTGGAGTGTCTGTATCAGAACATCGTCCTTGAGGCGCTCACGCAGCCGGGAGACGTCTTCTATGATGCCGAGTTCGGCTGGGGCCTGTATGACTTCATCCAGTCCGAGGACACGGAGCTGACCCGTCTGGAGATCACCCAGCGGGTGCGGCTCAAGCTGCAGAAGCGGGAGGTCATCCTCCCGGAAAGCATTGAGATCAGTATTGCGTTCGAGGATGACGCGGTCGTGCTGCACTGCTCCTTCCGCTTCGCGGAGGAGGACGAGCGGCACGAGCTGGACGTCATCATCGGCGCGGTGAGCGTGGAGGTGGTATCAGAATGATCGACAAGGAAATACTGGACGCCGTGCTCCCTCTGCCTACGCTGGACGAGCTGAAGGATCAGAAGATCGAGGAGCTGAAGGACGAGGGCTTCGTCATCAGCAACTTCCATTCGGGCGGCGTGTTCTACACGATGCTCATGATCGTGCTGCGCATCAAGGTCGAGGTCATTGAATTGCTCCGCGTCGTGCTGAACAATATGTTCGTCTCCCACGCGGGCGGTGCGTGGCTCGACCTGAAGATGGCGGACTACTCCAAAAAGCGCAAGAAGGCGCAGAAGACGCAGGGCTTCATCACCGTCAGACGCGCCGACATGACGGGCGAGGCGGTCAAAATCCCCAAGGGCCACGTCTTCAAGAGCATCCTCGACATCAACGGCGAGGAGCTGCGCTTCTTTGTGCTGGAGGCGGCGACGCTGCAAAAGGGCGCGTCCTCCGTGGACGTGCTGGTGGAGGCCGAGACAGAGGGCAGCCGCTACAACGTCCCCGCAGGGCAGATCGTGCGCACGCTGACCTACCTCGGCGACGTCACATTCAGCAACGCCGAGGACTGGATCGTGCGGGAAGGCAGCGACACCGAGGACGACGAGAGCGCGAGGGCGCGGACACTCCGCTCGTGGTCGGAGCTGGCGCAGCGGGCGACGGAGGACACCTTCATTGACGCGGCGGAGTCCGTCCCCGGCGTACTGTTCGCACAGGCCGACTGCAACCACCCGCGCGGGCAGGGCACGGTGGACGTCATCGTGACAGGCACGGCGGGCGAGGCAACGGAGGGACTGCTTGCGGCAGTAAGAGAAGCCGTTGACAAGATCGCTGGCCCGTATGATAATATTCTCGTGAAGTCCTCTGTGACCGTATCGCAGAATATCTCCGTCACGGTCACGACCGACACGGCGGACACGGACGAGGCTGTGGAGAACCGGGTCAAGGCGATCCTCACCGAACTGCTGGCCGTGCGCCGCAGCCGCAAGCTCAACGAGCTGACCCTGTCCGACATCAACCACGCGATCCGCAGCGGCTACAGTGGGGCCACCAACGCGGCGGTCTCCGAGCCGGAGGCGGATGTGAAGCTGGGTAAGGACAAGGTCATCACCCTCGGCGACGTCTCTGTGACGGTCGAAAGGGAGTGAGAGGATGAAGCAGTTTGAAACCTTCGGGGAATATATGTTTGATCTGCTCTTCGCTCCCTTGAAGAAGGGCCGGAAGACGGTCAACCAGCTCCGCATCTTCTTCAAGGTCATGGGGCGCGAGTTCGACGACCTGAAGGCGGCGATCTTCCGCGTGCGCAGCGAGGCGAACGTAGCAAGCTGCTCAGAGGTCATGCTCCCCGTGCATGGGCAAGACCGGGATATGCCGCGACTGGAGGGCGAGGACGCCGAAGCCTATCGGACGCGCCTGTCCATGAAGGGGATCATCTCACAGTGGAGCGGCACGCGGCGCGGCGTTCTCTACGCGCTGACCGCGCTCGGCTACGACCGCAGCCGGATTGAACTGTTCGCCGATCAGGATGCGGAGCGCTGGGCTGAGTTCATCATCTTCCTGAACAGTTCCAAGCCCAGCGGCATCACAAATCTCTCGGTCATCGACGGGCAAGTCCGCAAGGTCAAGGAGGGCAGCAGTAAGCCCGCCTACGGCATGGAGACCATCGGCGGGCTCATTATTCAATCCCGGCTTCAGACAGGCTTCTCACGCTATCCAAGGTGCGGAGAGATCGTGTGCGGCGTGTGGCCGCATATCGTCAGTGAAGGACATCTCGTGGCCTCGACGGTCATGGCGCAAGGCGGCGCATCGGGCGGCGGCAATCCCTTCCCGAGAGCCGGCACATTTGCAGCCTCCGAGGAGTTCTATCACTTCGGCGCGTACACCATTTATCAGGGCTTCGCCTCGGACATTGAGGTGGGCTCGAAGGCGGCGCAGGGTGCAAAGGTCTACCTGAGATGCTCCACCTCCACGCGCTGCTCTACCAACGCGAAAGGAGGCGCAGCAGAATGAAAACATTGACTTCTATCGGTATCCAGAAGATCGGGCAGCGGTTCGTTGACTCGGTCGATCATGCGGACTACACGCTCAACGGCGTGCCACAGACAGCGGAGCCCTTCCGCCGCTTCGTGCAGGGCGCAAGCGCAAGGGTCTACATTTACTTCGACGATACCGTGATCGGTGACGTCGCCGAGGTGCAGCTCGTGGACAAAGACGGCGACATCATCGCGTCAGCGGGCGAACGGGTCTTCACAAAAACACCGGGCAAGGGGCTTTATATAGCCTTCAAATATAATATCTTAGAAGTGGAGGTCGAAAGCAGCAATGAAAGCCTATGAAAAAATCGGGTGGCTCGATCACGTCCAAGACATTGAGACGGGAGAGGTCATTCAGGAAGGAACGCCTGTGAGTCAGGTGAATATGAACCACATGGACGAAGGCATTTTCACAAACCGTGAAGCGGTCATTCTCCATGAGGCTCAGATTGCCGACGCGCAGAAAGAGATTAAGGTGTTGAAGGATGCGACGCTGAACAACATGGTCAACAATGTCTTTCTCATCAACTTCAACACCGTGACCTCGGTCGCGATCACGTCAGGGATTTACGACTCTGTGGCGCGAAAAATCTATGTATAAGGTCGCTTGCAGCCGCAAGGAAGCAAGCTGCATCATCGGGAGCTTGCTCGTGGAGCTGGCCCCGGTATGCGAGAAGTGCGGCGGGTTGCCGGATGGCGTGCTGAACCTGCAGACGGAGGCGGGGCTGTCCCTCACAGGGGACGCCGACGTCCTCATCACAGGGCACAGCATCATCAGCGGCAAGCCTGTCAGGATCAAACTCACGGACTACGGCTTCGAATATTATGGTGATCACGCCGAGCTTGCCCGCGTTCGGGAAAAGAGGTGTGTGTATCATGGCAGAGCCGTCAGTCCTACAAAAGAAAACTGAGATATTTCTCGAAAGGGATATATACCCCTTGCTGAAAAACTTCCCCGCCTCCGAGAAGTTCTCCTTGTGCCAAGAGATCAAGCAATCCTGCTACAAGCTCATCCGAGCGGCTGTTATGGCCAACAACCTCACGAACGTCAACAGACGGCTCATGTGGCTGGATGAGGCGGACGCAGAGAAGACACTGCTGCTCGTGCTTTTAGGTGTCGCCAAGAACCAGAAGTACATCACGCAGAAGAAACTCTTGGAACTGCAAGGAAAGCTCGAGGAGATCGGGCGCATCATTGGAGGACTGCAAAAGTTCTTCATCAACAACCGAAAATAGACCATCAGAAAAAGTACAGCACCTACTCAGGGTTATCTCTGTCTGGCGTCGAACCGTGCGGTTCGCGGGTACAATTCGGCCCGCAACTGGAACAACAACAATGCTACGAACTCCAACCCGAACGTCGGTTTCCGCCCCGCCTTGTAGGTTATTACGTCATCTGCGGCCACGGCTTCAGGTGCGTGTCCTTGTTATACTTCAAGGGAGAGGTAATCCTTCGCCATGTTGAGAAACGGCGTAAAAACAGTGACTGAGCTTCGCCCGCCCTCTCGTATTGGGAGGCGGAGGGAGGTCTACAATGTGGGTAGCAACCCGCGTCATGGGTGCCAAGCCGTTCTAAAAGGAAAGGATGCCACGAATGACGAAATTCCCCATTATGCTCTACAACACAAAGAACACCAAGAAGGCCCTCGTGCCGCCGATCCCTCCACCCTCCAGCTATGAGGACGCCGTGGGCTGGTCAGCGATCGAGGCGGGCTACAAGACCGCCTTGCGAGGCAGCCGCAAGTTCACGCGGGAGGCCGTGCTCTACGACCTCTATTCCGAGGTGAACAACGTGCGCCTGTGGCGCGATCTCAAGAAAATTGAGAAAACGAGACAGGCGGGCGTTAGTGAGTACACGCCGGGAAAGTATCGGCACAGGATCATCATGGAGCCGAAGGAGCGCAGTCTCCACATCCCGCCGCTGCGGGACAAGATCGTGCAGCTCGTCATCCATCAGGAGCTGCAGACGCTCTTCCGCCCGGTATTCGTCAACCGTTCATTTGCGTGTATGTACGGAAAAGGCCCCATCCGAGCTGCCTTCAACGTACAGCATGACATGAGGGTCGCCCGCATGAAGTGGGGCGACGAGGCGACGGTCATCAAGATCGACGTCCGCAAGTTTTTCTACAGCATCGACCGCAGCGTGCTCAAGCAGATCATCGCGAAGCGGTTCAAGAAGCTCAAGAAGAAGTACCCCGAGAAATACGAGGACTTCCTCCGTTTTTACAGGCTTCTTTGCAAAGTGATCGACAGCTCGCCGGAGGGCGAGAGAGGGATTCCGCTGGGAAATGTGAGTTCTCAGGACTTTGCCAACATCTACCTCAACGAGCTCGATCAATTCTGTATCCGCTTCCTCGGTGCGACGCTCTACACGCGCTACATGGACGATGTCGTCGTCATAGCGCCAAACAAGGAAATCGCCCGGGAGTGGTTAGCAAAGATCAAGGTGTTCCTCCAAGAGAGACTGCACCTTGAGACCAACCAGAAGACCAAGATTTTCTATGTGCGGCAGGGCGTGAACGCCTACGGCTTCAAAATCAAAGCGACGCATCTGCTTCTCCGTACCGAGTCGAAACGGCGGGAGAAGCGGCGCATCAAGCGGATGATGGAGAAGCTGCAGGAGGGCACGATCACGAAGGCGGCGATCGTCCAATCGGTCAATTCGTGGCTCGGCTTCGCCCGATGGGCTTGCGCCCACAATCTGGCGAAGAAGATCTTCGCTCCCTACCGCTTCATCAAAACGGAAGGAGAGCTACCTTATGGCGCAATATCTCGGAACCGTCAAGCTCGGCGGATTTTACAACAACGGCGCGGCACTGGCAAGACCCACAAAGCCGTGGCGTAACGACACTGAACCATATTCGGGCGCGGGTAGGGGCAATATCCCCTCAATGTCCGGAGACATTTCAAACTACAGCTTCGGCAATACGCCCTCAGACGACGCAAAGAAGCTCCAGTGGGTAAAGATCAAGGACGGCGACAAGACGCTGCTCATCTGCGACCGCGTCATCCTTGTCAATGTCACTTGGAACGACCTTAACAGCGCGGGCTGGATCTTCGGCAAGGAAGTCAACATTGACAGCGCGAAGTACAAGCTCCGCTCCCTGACGGGTGGCACAGGCCCCAGATCGACAAATGGCTGGTACTCCGGTGGCACGCCCACCAACAATGAGTGGGACAGGTTCGTCACTCGCGAGGAGGTCATCACGGGTCTTCCGGCTCCTGTGTCCTCCGATCTCGACAGCAACTTCAATTCAACCGATCTCAGCAGTGCACATAATCAGCTTTGGAACTGGATGGGCGTCTATACTTGGTGCCAAGAGACGTATTCCTCGAATACGTCGCACCGTGCGGTTCGCGGGTACTCTTCGGCCCGCATCTGGAACAGCAACGATGCTACGGACTCCAACCCGAACGTCGGTTTCCGCCCCGT
>OOAO01001595.1_pt1 | contig 18408 bp, 16 predicted proteins | sample 1671821 | NCBI WGS metagenome assembly OOAO01 (sample SAMN06348196, study PRJEB24527) | human gut metagenome | biome: human gut; feature: ankylosing spondylitis patient; material: feces | host: Homo sapiens | place: China | collected 2015-10 | reverse complement strand
TCCTTTAACAGACTAATATCAATCTCTTTATCAGAAGACGTATAATACCACTCCACTAATACATTTTGCAAAAATGTATTAGTGTAAATTTTATATTCTTTATGTGCAAAAGGGTATTCCATAGATTTCTTCTCGACTGCAAAATTAGAATATTTTATTATTACAAACAAGCGTTATCACACAAAAGTTCTAAAGCCCTAAAACTTAAATACAAAGTCATCTGCTTCATAAACTCCTCCAGAGATCTATACACATACTTGTTCCCAACCGCCTCCGCAAGCCGTTGCCATTCTTTCTGGCTGTTGCTTTACCCGTTCTTGCCGTACTTTATCTCAATACAGAGGCTGGCATAGCATTTCTTTGGAATCAAGTCGGCGACACCGGCAACCACGCCTTCCCGCTTGAGGATGGCTCCAGTGACAACATCCCGCCGAGAACCGTTCGGAACGGCGAACAGCAACTTCGCCAGACGGGGATATTGCAGCCGGAACCAAGTGATACAGGATTGCTGGAGCATCGATTCCTCATTCCGCATTTTGTATTTCCTCCACAAACGCTTTCGCCAGTTTCAAGTGTACCGGGCAGGGAACGGCATTCCTCTCCCATTCTGCCCATTGCTCCTCCCGTTTCTTACGCTGTATCTCACGGTCGTAGATCTCCCGCTGATGCCGACGATATGCCTTGAATTCGATCAAGGCTGCCATAATCACCATCGGATCGACCACACCATAGAACGTACCATATTCCCCTGACTTGAGCTTGAAGAAAAACAACAGCAGTTCAGAAGCTTTAAAATAATAATATTCAACCCGTATCATCACAGCTAGTTCCAAGACTTGCTGAAACGAAGGCTTCTCCTTAACCCCTGCGAATTTGTATAAGTCCATCAAATGGGCAATAATCCAAGTGTTTACCTGCTCATTTGGATAAGTTTGCGACAGCAATGCCAATGATGGAGCATCGCCCAAAAAGGACCGTTCTATGTTTTGGGCACATATCGTCTGTAAAGATGGGTTGAATGTCTTCGCAAAGCTTTCCCCATCCCCATATCTACGAATCACCGAATACGTCTTTTCTGAAGGCACTACGGGCATATTCCATGATTTCTCTATCGGTTTGTTGTTCACGGGCTTTCGCTCCGTCTGTATGTTTAGTATTTCCATGTTCTTGTTTCCTTGCCATTATCTGTGAGACAATTTCATTAAACTTCGAATTAATATTCGTCACACTGAAGTTTTCCAATATCCAACCGTCAGTGATTGAATCCAATAAGTACTTCAAAGCATTCAACACGCCTTGGTCGTCAATAGGTAAATTCTTCTTCTCCCGTTGAAATTTCAACTTCTTGAGCAAAGAAGACATATTTCCCGCATCTTTCGCACTCCAGTAATAGTTGGATGAGAAAAGAGCCTGATAGCGTTCCTCGAAAAGTTTCCTTGCTTCTGAGTTCAACGGATTAGGACGCTTTTTCGGTTTGGATGGTGGATTGTCCGATTGTGCACCCAGTTCCGCCTCCCGTTTCTTCAACTCTTCTTCCAAAACACGTAAAGCCTCCTCCTTTTCCAAAAGCTCTTTTTCTTTTGCTTTGTCAACCCCCTTGGGGGGTGTGGGGGGTATATTAATATTCTTAGTCTTTATCTTAGTCTTATTAATATATGGTTGCGGTTTAGGTTCACGGTTAGGTATAAGATTAGGTTCATGTTTAGGTTGTAGTTTAGGTATCAAATTTTGACACCTAACGATATACCTCGTTTTATCCCGCTGTCCATTTCCTCCCGATTTAAATTCTATCAGACCTGCTTGAACTAATCTATTACGGGCTGTTTTCATCGAATTGACTGACACTCCCACGTCAGACGACACCTTTGCATCGCTACGCGTCCAGCTATCCACCCAGCCTAAACGATTCGCTGTTTTCAACAAATAAAAATAAAGCCTCGTTTCACAGCAGGTAAATTGCCAGTCTTCATCCAATTCCCAAAAATTATTTATAAGTTCAATGTAAGTCATCCTTGTAAATTTACGCTATCAATTTCTGACGAATCAGGTTCATATTCTTCTTCACCAGTTTTACTATCTGGTCGTGATACTCACTTACGCCATTGCAAACGGCCCGGGACTGGACGATATTCAGCGTCTTCAAGTTCACCTCTATCGTCTCGATACGCTTGCCACCGGTGTCCTTTGCGGACAGTATCAAGCGATCCGGCCGATTGTAATATCCGAGTTTATACACGCAGTGATGCATAGCCTTGCCTTCTTGATAAAACTGGGTAATACTCTCCAACGGGCAAATGACTATGTTACCATCCGTGATTTTCATTCCGAAAAACTTTTCCATCCGTTCGTAGAAGCCGGCTATATCCTTCATGAGCTTTTCACGCCTACGGATAGCTTCCACACGATCCCTATCCTGTCTCAACTTGGCTTCACGGGCATCTTTCTTTGCCAATAGCCTATCGTGCGCGACCTTCAAGTTCTTAGGACATACATAATGGGCATTACGCAAGTCTTTACCGAAATAAGCCAATAAAGACATATAGTCTTCCCAAAGGGACGCATCCTTGATAATATAATGGTTACGGTTGCAGATATTGAATGATGGCTTATAACGAAGCTGGGAAAAGCCGTTTCTATACATGTGCTTCAGCATGGATATTTGCCCGGTCTTGAGACACAGTTCCGCATCGTTTCCGCCTTTCAACAAGTCACGTATCAACTTAGACGGGGTTACATCCGGGAACAGTCGATTCAGTCCCCGTTTTTTCAATTCCGGAAGTAATTCTTTCCTTGGATAAAGCTCTCCAAATATCGCATATAAATCACCGTAATAATTATATGGGTTACTTCCATATTCACCCTTGATACTAAGAGGGGAACTATACGCAAATCCGTTACGTCCCATATTTATTGGACGGGCTATGATCGTACGTTTTCCGTCTTCACGAATCCATTCTTGAACAACTTCAGTAAAATCATAATACACCGGAGAAGTTCCCCTACGGGCGTTTTTCCAACATAGTATATGCCGGATCACCTGAAACCCGCCTCTCACTTGCAGGATGGACATATACGCCTCCTCATGGTTCTTCTGCTTTCTGCTGACCTTTACATCTAATTGATGGTGGCAATAAGGGCATTCGGTCTTGTCACCCAATTTACTATTACCCGTATTAACCCATATCTCGCCACATTCAGAGCACCACAACTCATTCTTACATTTGTAAGCTACATGGTCGAACACGTGTTCCTTGGCCCATTCCTCCTGCGCCTTTGTGATGGCGGGAAGCTTTTCGCTCAATCCCGCCACCAACTTTTCCAATCTCGTTCTCGGCTTCATATCAAAACAGGCTCATTTGTTGGACACTCTCATCAACCTTCTTCTTGGCCGGCCTCTTTTTAAGCGATCGGTATTGCTCTTCGGTCAACCTTTTGATGGCCGCCTGACGGGCAGCGTTCTTTTCTTCCTCCGTAAGTTCTACTTTATGGGAAGAAGAAACGGAGCTACCGACAGGAACTTTTCCGACCTCGATATTCTCCTCATCATAATAATGTACGGCCATACCAAAAACCTCCGTATCACTCATCACGACAGAGGTTCCACGCTTACGGGCCTCTCCCAAGATATAACGACAACACTCGTCTATACTCTTTTTAGGATTGGCAAGTCTCGGGGCAAACAGAAGATCTTCCGCCGCCCTCTCCTGCAAATATTTCTGGATTGTATCTTTGAACTCTTTCATAACTTACGGGATTGTCATGGGCATTAATAAATAGGTAAGTTCCTCGTTCCCGGATTGGTTCTCCGGAGTTATCAAGATAGCGCGGCTAGGCTCGCTAAAGGAAAGCCTCGTACGCCCGTCATCGATACATGAGAGTATCTCAAGAAGCAACGATCCCTTAATCCCGATCGAGAACTCATTCCCGTTAAAATCGACCTCCAACGTTTCCTCCGCGGAAGTCGAGAAATCTATATCTTGGGCGAATACGGTCAACTTATCACGAATGATCCTCAAGACGATAAGGCATGAGGCCTTATTGGAGAACACCGATGTCCTTTTAATAGCCCCGATCAGTTGTCCGGTGTCAACAAGTAGTTCCAGCTTATTCGCCTTGGGTACCACAGCTTTCCAATTAGGATATCTCCCCTCCACATTCCGGAACGATATCTCATAGTCATTGAATATGACATCGGACCAATCCGCACCGACCCTCATTTCCATGTTATCGGAGGAAGCCGGAAGTATCGCCTTCAATACCGAGGCTATAGGACGGCTGATTATAACTGAGATCTTGCCAACCTGTCTATCATTGCCCTTTCTCAAGAATCCCATACCATGCCCGTCCGCACCGACAAAGCATACGGTCTCCGGTTCCGTCTCAATAAAGACAGAGCTTAGGACCGGACGGATATCATCATTCCCGGCCAAATTTATGACCTTGGATATCCCATTGAATAAATCCTCCGCGCTCAATGACACAGAGTCCAAGACCTCGATCGATCTTTTTCCCGGATAGGTAGATGGGGCATAACCCACCACCTCGAACTTTCCACCATGGTACTTGATCCTTATCTCACGGGTATCCTTGTTGATGATTATATCAATTGGTTGCTCGGGCAGGTTCCTCAGTCCTTCTAATAAGGAAGTCGGGACACAAATAGATATCTCCTCGTCGAAGATGCACTCAAGGCTGGTGGTTATCCGGCCCTCGCTATTCGATCCGGTGATGAATAACCGGCCTTCCCTCGTCTCAAACAAGAAATGACAAAGGATCGGCGTGGATGATTTGGCGGGTATGATCTTCGCCAAAAGCTGCAATCTTGATAGCAGCGCTGTTTTAGAAATAGAAATCGTCATAGTGCCTGTTTTTTTAAAGGCACCCGGTAAGTCATTGTTTTATGGAAGTTTACAGAAAGAAGAGACCAAACACACATAAACACAAAAAGTTGGATCTCAAACTTTCGTCTAAAATCCAACTCGCTATTTCAACGGCAAAGATAGAGTCATTTTTTTAATCCGCAAATTATTTCCATCTTTTTTTCGTTTTTTTCTTCAAATACATAATCAAGAATCTTGGCATTCAAGCGGTCGATAACGCTAAAATCGGTCTTAACATACCCAGATGTCACCCTATGGGAAGAAGCATGGTTAAGGCAAAAGCCTACTAAATCCAAACTTGCATCGAAATCGTTTTGAGCGAATGTAGCCCAACTATGCCGAAACGAATAGACAGAAATATGAGGAAGGTCGTTTTTTCTTGTTATATCACTTATTCCCTCATTTATACATTTATTGAAATTCTTACTTGATCCATAAGTCTCACAGAAGTTAAACAGCCTTTTTTCTCCAGCATATTTCTCAAGCAAATGAGATAGCCTATCTGGTACGGCTATCTCTATATACGCCTTGTCATCCCTCCTATTAGTAGTCTTACGTCTGCAGTAACACATCTTTCCGTCTCTAAGGTTCTCTTTTTCCATATAATACAGGTCAGCGGTGTTAATTCCGGCAAGACAAAAAACGATCTCGCACACATCCCTAGCACGATCAGCTCTTGATCCATACTCCGCGGATACCGCAAAAAAATCTCGAACGGTTCTAATGTCCAATGCCCTTTTCTATGGAACTGTAGGTCTAGGTACCCTCACTCCCCTAAACGGGTTATTCCGTATAAGCATCTCGCCGGTATCATAATTATTATACCGCTCGCATCCAGCCATAAACATTGTCTTGATCCGCTTCGGATAGCCGTGTTTCTTGTACAAGCTATCTTTCATCGAATCTATCCACTCCTTGAATATAGACGATGTAAGATCAGAGAAAAGAATGTCGTCTTTCCCCATATATTCCTCCAAGCGCCTTAACGCAAGCTTATAATTTATCGACGTGGATTCTCTTCCCTCGTTATCCATCTTAGAGGTAAACCCCTCACAAAATTCAGAAAAAGAAGGTGCGCTAGAATCCCTCCTCAAGAAGTCCAGTATCTTTCTGATATCCCAACATTGTATATCTTCACGATTAAGCCGGGACATATACCCGTCAATAAGAATAGAAATATCCTTGATGATGTAATTATCTATTACCTCACCCTTCCGAACAGACTTAGCCTTGCAGACTTTATCTGTTTTTATATATCCTACCTGTCCGTGATGGGTTACACGAATATAAACAGGATACGTATTGTCTTTTCTCTTAGCTCGTACGCAAATTTTGAAATATGCCATAATTTTTACTGTAAACTATTTGTAAATCATTTATGCTATTCATGCAAAAAAAGCTTGTATGAATAGGTATGTAAGGAGGCTAAAATGAACAAATCCCCTACAGTATCATTACGACAAAGAGCTAATAATCAAGCGGAAAGACTGGGATTCGAACCCAGGGAACAGTTACCCGCTCACCGCATTTCGAGTGCGGCCCGTTCGACCACTCCGGCATCTTTCCTTGTGGTTGACGTGTACAAAAGTACATAAAATATAGTATCGTTATTCTCTTGAAAGGCTAAAATTACTTTATCAAATACAAAAAAGGGCATTCTTCACAGAACGCCCCTCTTTAAAACATATAACTAATACCTCTAAATTACTTGAAATAACGATTATATAAACCTTCAAATCCTTTGCCATGACGTGCCTCGTCTTTGCACATCTCATGTACGGTATCATGGATCGCATCCAAATTCTGTTGTTTAGCCAATGTAGCGATACGTTTCTTGTCCTCGCATGCGCCAGCCTCAGCTTCCATACGCTTTTTCAAGTTAGTCTTCGTATCCCAAACAACGTCACCAAGAAGCTCCGCAAACTTAGCAGCGTGCTCAGCCTCTTCCCAAGCGTAACGCTTGAATGCCTCAGCTACCTCAGGATAACCCTCACGGTCTGCTTGACGGCTCATGGCCAAATACATACCAACTTCGGTACATTCTCCCATAAAGTGAGCGTTCAGACCTTCCAAAATCACTGGGTCTACACCTTTAGCAACACCTAGTACATGTTCGTCAACGAACTGCAACGCACCTTCTGTCTCTACTAATTCCTTAAATTTGCTTTTCGGTTGTTTACATTGAGGGCAGAACTCAGGAGCCTCATCACCTTCGTGTACATAACCACATACTGTGCAAATCCATTTCTTTTTCATATATCGCAAAATTTTTATTGGTTGTATGGCACAAAATTAACTAAACTATCCGATACTACCATAATTCATCGATAGATTAATTCTATGTGTTAATCGATAAAAACTATGGAACTTATTTTTGACAGTGATTGTTTACTAAGTAAATATTTATTTATATGGATACATCTAAGATTATTAGTTTATTAGGAGACAAAAGTGATTATTATTTAAATCACGTATGTAAGACTATTGATAAATCGCTGCTTCATCTTCCATCACCCACTTGCGTGGACGATGTGTGGGTCAATTCAGATAGAAACATACAGACTCTCAATAGTCTGCAAACCTTGTTGGGGCACGGAAGATTAGCTAACACCGGATATGTTTCTATCCTCCCGGTAGATCAAGATATCGCGCATACCGCAGGGTCTTCCTTCGCTCCAAACCCCATTTATTTCGATCCGGAGAATATCGTAAAATTAGCGATCGAGGGTGGTTGCAACGCAGTCGCTTCTACGTTCGGCATACTAGGGTCAGTCGCACGAAAATATGCCCATAAGATTCCATTCTTGGTAAAACTAAATCATAATGAGCTTCTTACTTATCCGAATTCTTACAATCAAATCTTATTCGGCACGGTGAAGGAAGCATGGAATATGGGCGCCGTAGCTGTAGGGGCCACGATCTATTTCGGATCAGAGCAAAGCCGACGTCAGCTAGTCGAGATTGCCGACGCATTCGAGTATGCCCATGAACTAGGTATGGCGACCGTATTATGGTGCTATTTACGAAACAGCTCTTTTAAAAAGGATGGCATCGACTATTCCGCGGCAGCCGATTTGACCGGACAGGCTAATCACCTTGGCGTCACGATCAAGGCCGATATCATCAAGCAGAAGCTACCGGAGAACAACGGAGGTTTCACCGCTATCAATTTCGGGAAGATCGATCAAAAGATGTACACAGAGTTAACGACAGAACATCCGATCGACCTCTGCCGTTACCAAGTTGCTAATAATTATATGGGACGTGTCGGGCTTATCAACTCCGGTGGGGAATCTCATGGCGCCTCAGATATTAAAGACGCTGTCGTCACCGCTGTCATAAACAAACGTGCGGGTGGCATGGGGCTGATTAGCGGAAGAAAGGCGTTCCAACGTCCGATGAAAGACGGCGTGGAGTTACTTCATTCAATTCAAGATATTTATTTGGATAAGGATATTACTATCGCTTAGTTTGTTATTGCGTTGAGAAAAGAAGGCCGTCCATCAAAGCTATATACTTTGGGGACGGCCTTCAAATTTTATTTCTTCAACCACATATCCAACCACTCAAAGAATGTGCGTTGCCATAGAACGCCATTCTGGGGCTTCAATACCCAATGGTTCTCATCCGGATAAATCAGCAACTCGGCCGGTACACCCCGAAGAACCGCGGCGTTAAACGCTGCCATTCCTTGATTAGCCAAGATCCGGTAATCCTTCTCTCCATGGATACAAAGGATAGGCGTATCCCATTTGTCCACGAACTTATGCGGGGAGTTCGCGAATGTACGCTGAGCCGTAGCGTTTTGCTTTTCCCAGTACGCTCCACCCATATCCCAATTGGCGAACCACATCTCTTCCGTTTCCAGATACTGCATTTCCATATTAAAGATACCATCGTGGGCGATAAACGCCTTGAAACGTTTATCATGATGACCTGCCAACCAATATACGGAGAATCCACCGAAGCTGGCGCCTACACAACCCAAGCGATCCTTATTTACATACGGTTCCTTGGCTACCTCGTCAATAGCGGTGAAATAGTCTTTCATGCATTGTCCGCCATAATCGCCGCTGACAGCCTCATTCCATTCCAAGCCAAATCCGGGAAGACCCCGACGGTTCGGTGCCACGATAATATAGTCATTAGCCGCCATGATCTGGAAATTCCAACGGTAAGACCAGAACTGGCTCACAGGGCTTTGCGGGCCACCCTCACAGAACAACAAGGTAGGATACTTCTTATTCGGATCGAACTGAGGCGGATAGATAACCCACGTTAGCATCTGCTTGCCATCCGTCGTCTTCATCCAACGTTCCTCTACCTTACCCATCGTAAGCTGGTCGTAAATATGTTTGTTTTCAAACGTAAGTTGAGTTACCGTATGATCCCCTGTCAAATCGATCGAATAGATCTCGTCTCCCATGCTCATGGAATGACGTTGAGCGATCAGCTTATCGCCCAGAAGAGCGACAGAGGCGTAATCGTACATACCTTCGGTCAGCGGGGTAATCTTATTGCCATTCGCCAAGTCTATCTGATAAACCTGCGACTCGCCATGCCAAACGCCCGTGAAATAGATACGCTTGCAATCAGCGCTCCAGCAATAAGAATCCACGTTGGAGTCAAAATCCTTGCTTACGAATGTTTTCTCACCCGTCTCCAGATTCATTACCATCAAGCGATTTTGATCCGCCTCGTAACCATCACGTTCCATACTTAGCCAAGCGATACTCTTTCCGTCCGGAGAATAGGTGGGATTCGTATCATATCCCTTGTTCTCTTCCGTTATATTGGTCGTTTGCTTCGTATTCAGATCATATACATAAATATCCGAATTCGTAGAGATCGCATATTCTTTACCCGTCTTTTTGCGGCTGGTATAGGCAATCTTGTCCGAGGTAGTGTTCCAAGCCAATTGCTCGATACCGCCAAACGGCTTCATCGGGCTCTCAAACAACTCGCCCTCCATTACATCCACAGGATTGCTGATCGATTTGCCATCGAAATCGGCGACAAAAGGATGCGGAGCGGTAGTCACCCACTCATCCCAATGCTTGTACATTAAATCCGTAATGATAACACCTGTCGCCTTATCCAAATCCGGATATTTATCAGCGGTACTATTCACGGTTTTCACTTGCGAGATAAACAAGACCTTTTTCTCATCGGGAGAGAAAGCGAAACCCTCGATATCCTTATCATAATCGGAAAGTCGCTTACGGTCCGTCCCATCCGGATTCATTTCCCAAAGCTGGCTGCTACCACTCTCGTTACATAAGAAAGCGATCTTGGTTCCTCCTTTGATCCATACGGCCTCGTTCTCAGCGAATCCGGTTTTCGTGATTTGCTTATTATCCGATCCGTCAGCGTTCATCACGAAGACCTCACGGTTGCTCTTGTTTTCCGGTACGCTATAATACGCCACCGTATACACCACTTTTTTCCCGTCCGGAGATACGTTCATACCGCCGATACGTCCCATGGCCCACAAAGCTTCCGGGGTCATGCGACCGTCTTTGATCCGGATGTCCGACTTCCCGATAAGGTTCTTATCACCGGTCTCCTTCACGTTCACATCCGTAGCCGGATTGCAAGCACCTAACAGTAGAGATGTTGCCATAATCATTGTTCCGATAGATTTATTCATGCCGTTATAATATATTACAATTTGAGTGCGAAAGTACTAAATATAATTTATATCTTCGCGTTACTAATTATAAGAACTGAACAGTATGAATAAGATTTGGTTATTTGGAGCCGCTGTATGTATGGTATTAGCACTCGGCTCATGTAAACCTAAACAGAGCGCGTACAAGGCTGCTTACGAACAGGCCAAAGAAAAAGAGTCGACGGCTCCTGTTGAGGTTGTAGAACAAGAGGAAGAAGTTGTTGAGGTCGCTCCTGTCTCAAAACCCAGAACCTCTACGGCTACCACTCGTACGGAAAAAATCAACGCCGCTCAAGGCGAGGACGCTAGCCGTCTGAAACGTTATAGCGTTGTTGTCGGTAGTTTCAAGAATAAGACAAACGCTTACGCATTAAAAGAACGTATGCAGAATGATGGCTATAACGCAGTGTTGGGCGAGAACGAGCAAGGTATGTTGCGTGTGATCGTCGCTAGTTTCGACAATAAAGCGGACGCCGCCGATAGCCGTGATGCCATCAAGGCGAAATACGCTCCTAACTTCCAAGACGCTTGGTTATTGGAGAGAGCTTATTAATTGTAAGCTATCAGAAAAGATAAAAGCGGAAGGTCTCGTTAGCCTGTAAGAAGAATCTTGCAGGTTATCGAGACCATTCTATTTGAAGGAAACATAAGGACATAAAAATAGCCCGACTTCAACAGCCGAGCCACTTTTCACCAATCTAATCTAACTTAACCTAAAACAAAAACCATCTTTTTCTTTTTGCCTTTCTCTTCTTATATCCTAACAACCTTTTTACCTTAAAAACGTAATACCTATTCGAAATTGTATAAACTCAAAACATCTAAACACATATGATATAAACGAATTACTCTTCATAAACAGGCCACGCACCTTCTTTCGTACAAACGAAAGCCGCTGTCTTTACAGCGAAATGATGGGCCTCGCTTAAGGACTTCCCCTTTAAGAGCGAGATGATTAGAGCCCCCGAAAAAGCATCCCCCGCCCCGACCGTATCCGCCACCGTGACCTCCGGCGTGGGCAACGTAGAGATCTCCTCTCTCGTATAAATCGTACTATGGGAGCTCCCCGCAGTCAAGACAAACATCCGAAGGCCGTATTTCTCAATAAACCATAAAGCCACTTCCCTCTCAGTTCCATTCAAGCCGAATAAGTCCCGAAGAACGTTAAACTCCTCATCATTCACCTTCAACACATTCGCTAAGTACAAAGACTCCTCGATCAACTCCTTATCATAGTATCGCTGGCGAAGATTGATATCCAGCAAACGATAAGCGTCTTTCGGCGCAAACGACGAGATCGCTTGTATCGTCTCCCGGGACTGACGGGAACGCTGGGCTAATGTACCGAAACAAATAGCGTCCGCTTTCTCCGCCAAATCAATCGCATCGGATGTAGGCGATATATGATCCCAAGCCACTCGCTCATGAATCGTATAAGTAGGGATACCTTCTCGTAACTCTACCTGAACGGTTCCCGTCGGGTAAGGCACTTTCTCGATCAAATGCTGAATATGATTCTTATCCAACTCATCAACGATCTCTTTACCCAACTCATCATCTCCGACAGCGCTGATAGCATATCCCTCAGCACCTAGGCAAGACGCATGATAGACAAAATTAATCGGGGCACCCCCAGCCTTTTTCCCGGAAGGAAGCATATCCCATAATAATTCTCCAATCCCAACGACAATTGGTTTACGTCTTGATTCAGTCACCTGTTCCATGGTCTTTCTATTAAAAACAACTTTCGTACTTATCGACACCGCAAAAGTATATCATCGTTATAAATACAACGATAACTATAGCTACAAGATAAATCACACAAGTTACATAAAAGATTTATTTCCAAGGGACAATAACAGACGTTACCCGTATGTAACATCTGTACAAGCAGCATCCTTACAAAGACTCTATAAACTCGGTTGGCGTTATATTATAAACCGCCTTAAAGCATTTGGAGAAATAGGCCGGCGAGCCGAATCCCGTGGCATAAGCAACCTCGCTAATCGTTCCGGATCGCTGCTTCAATAGGGCGGATGCCTTTTTCAAACGATAGTTACGCAAAAAGTCCGTAGGGGTAATCCCGGACAACTCCTTCACCTTTCGATATAAATGCACACGAGACAGGCCCAGTTTCTCACTGCCTTTCTCTATACTGAAATCGGGATCGCTATAATTCTCCTCTATTAAAGCGATAAACTTACGCATAAACAAATCATCCAGACTCTCCACCTTCCCTTTTGTCTCGATGGAAAGTCCCGCAGGCGATTGAGACTCTTTCAAGAAAACCTCCCGCAAACGATTACGTTCTTCCAACAACTTAATGATACGTAATTTCACGATCTCGATATTGAACGGTTTCTGGATATACTCATCCGCTCCCCCCTCAAATCCATACAAGCGTTGACTGTCATCCGAAAGAGCCGTAAGCAAGATTACCGGGATATGACTGAGGGCCATATCCGACTTAACCCGGCGGCAAAGCTCGAAGCCATTCATCTCCGGCATCATCACGTCACTGACGACCAGTGATACATTTTCCTTCAATAGAATATCCAAGGCCTTGGCACCATTCTCCGCTACAAGTACATTAAAATTCCCGGACAACTCATGCTGTAAATAAGCGCGAATATCCCAATCATCCTCAACGATCAAGATCGTATAATCATATTTCTTATTCAACGTTTCTTGAACTTGGGATATATCCAAATGCGCTACACCAGAGGACGATTCCGTCGCATTCGACAGAAAGACACAAGATTCATCAAAATGAGATTTACCTTTCGGGATCTGAACAGTAAACACTGTCCGTTCGCCTTGCTCGCTTTCCACGTGGATCGAGCCTTTATGCATAAGGACAAATTCCCGTGTCAGATGCAGTCCGATACCCGTTCCCGGAGCATAGCTTTGCCCGCTTGTAAAAAAGCGCTCGAATACGGAGGCTAGGTTTTCCGGGGGAATACCCTCTCCATTATCTTCCACCGATAAGACAACCTCCGTCTCCTCCTCCCGCAAACGAATCGTAATCTTCCCCTGCTCCGGGGTAAACTTAAAGGCGTTCGAGAGCAAGTTCGTTAATATCTTCTCCATCTTGTCCGTATCCACCCAAACAAAAAGAGAATCCATTTCATGCAGGAAGGTATAATCAATTCGCTTACTCTGGGCCAGATTATTAAAATAAGATTTCACCTCTTGGATTAAAAAGACCAAATCCATCTTAATAACCCGCAATCCCATCTTATTATTCTCTATCTTCCGGAAATCCAGCAATTGGTCGATCACACGTTTCAAGCGTTCCGCATTCTTCTTAACGATGCGGATATCATCCGCGAAAGCGCCTGCCGGGGCATCTTGCGCCATCTTGTTCAGAGGCCCGAGAATCAAGGTTAAAGGAGTCTTTATCTCGTGAGATACATTCGTAAAGAACTGCAATTTTTGTGCCGTGACTTGCTCGATACGCTGGTTCGCTACCGAGAGTTCCTCTTTCTGTTGTTGTACCAAACGATTTTTCTCATTCAACAAATGATTCTTCTGGCGCACTTTACGATTAATATAAACCGTGTAAATAGCGGAACCACCCAACAAAAGCGCCAATATCAAGATAATAATCAAGGAACTATAAAGAAAGTTATATTTCGAGAGCAATTGCGACAAATTCGCACGCTGTTTCTCGATCTGGCGTTGATATTCTACCAACCGGTCTGATTGTAAATAAAGGGTACCGGCGTTGGTCTTATCGATCATAGCGGTGCTTAATGCATACTTTTTCGTATAAGCTTGTCCGCTTAAGATCTGCCATGCTACCTTAATAGCCACCCCACCACCTGTCGGATAATAAAAAGAGGCATCCAACTTACCCTGCGCAACCGCCTCCACGCCTAAGCCTCCTCCCAAGAGTCCATCCACGCCTATAAATTCCACGTGCCCCACCAGCGACGAATCTCGCTCCTCAATCGCCTCACGGGCCCCTAAGGCCATCATATCATTATGAGCGAAAACGATATCGACATCCTCTATGGAATCCAGCTTCAAGACTTCCTCATAGGCATTCTTCCTGTACCAATACCCATCCAACTCCCGGATCTTCACATTCGGATCAATAGACATCGCATCGACAAAACCTTGATGTCTTTCTGTAGCGGAGGAAGAGCCTCTCCGTCCCCATATCTCTAAAATCGTTGTCTCCTTCTTGATCAAGGAGCTGACGTACATTCCGATCGAGCGACCGATCTCGTAATTATCCGCTCCAATATACGTCGTATATTCATCGCTATTAATTTTCCGGTCCAATATGATAGTGGGAATACCAGCCCTGTACGCCTCAACAGCGACAGGCGTAACAGGCTCGGTCTCATTCGACGATATAATCAGCAAATCCACCTTTTTCTTGATAAAACCTTTTATCTGGCTGATCTGAGTATCATTATCTTGAATGGCATCCATCACGACCAGCTCGATCTCCGGATGATTTAAAGCCTCTACTTCCATATCACGTATCATGGATTGACGCCAAATATCCGTCATCGAGCATTGAGATACACCGATGACATATTTCTTTTCTTTTTTACCGGGTGAACAGGCAAAGCAAAGAATAAGGGATAGCCAAAGCAGGATATAAAGCGGGTTTCCTTTCATGTGGTATATTTAATTCGATCGTTTGTTATACAAATATACGAAAACTATTCCGAAATTACCCCCAAACAAGTCAAGGTATCTTTTAACAACGGGGTAAATCTATGGATACCGATTTCATTCAAATGATCAGCGTCCCTATAGCAAGAATCAGGTAGCGATACAGCCGTATAATTTAAATAAAAGACCGTTTTATCATCCACGTATTCCCGAGCCAAAGAATCCGTCAATTCTCGATAACTCGAAGGAACCCGTTCCATATATTCCGTGGAAACAGGGGCATTGTACAAAATAAGAGACAGATCCCGCTTCTTACATTCCTCTACGATTCGCCCCAACATCTCTTGTTGAAATGAGGATGGCAATAAATAAGCACCCTTATCATCATAGTAATGACGATCGATAATAACGTCTAGTGTTCCCCCGGTCGCCCCTGTGAAAATACGCTCGATCACATTCCTTTTAATCTCAGCTACGCAATTCTTGAACGGAACGCCAAACTCATATGAATACATGACCTCCTTACGGGTTACCGGCGAAACAGCCTCCTGTACCAAGGGTCGCAAATCCTCCCGCTCCTTCAGATGGGGATAAATAGACATATAGGCAGGAAACTCATCTTGATAGGAATCATCGGCCACGGTAAACGTATGATAACCAAACCCCAATATCACGGTTTTCAAATGGGGAAGGTAAGGCGCTTTCAAGCATAAATCGATATAGGTATTGAAATAATTCTCACTGGATTTAGCGTCATTCCTCGATTTCCCCAGCATATCGGCGGATATCGAATGTAAAGGATGGGAATCTCCCAAAATCAATACCTCTACTTCCGGATCACTCTTGAGGCTGGGTACGCTTATATGAAAATAGGAGCGGATCAACAGACAACTAAGCAACCCTAAACATCCTACCACCCCTAAATACCGGAATATAGCTATAAAGAACCTTCTCATACTTATCAGAATTGAAAATAAATGAAACCTTGTGGATTACTGGCGTCGAAACCATAGATGATAATCAGCAATACCGTATAGATAACATACCGAACCGGAAGGCTCAGGTCCTCTATCATCAACCCATGCGCTTGTTTTCGGCCGATCCATTCCACAATGAACATAAGAGCCGTGAAAAAGAAACATTTCTTCAGCAGGAGTTGCCCGAATCCCAAGCCCACAAGTTGAGGAGCCGAGAATAATGAGGCATTGAACATCCGCTCGAGGTACACAGCCGCTTGAGATATATCTTCCGACCGGAACAGAATCCATCCCAATAAGACCAGTAGAAACGTAACTCCCATCTGTGTCAATTCCTTCACAGAGGGAAGGAAACTGTTTTCCGCCACGGAATCTCTATACCTCCTATTTTGACCCAACAATAGCAATGGCAGAAACAACAACGCATGATACGCTCCCCATGCCACAAACGTCCAGTTAGCCCCATGCCAGAATCCACTTACCAAGAAAATAACAAGGGTATTCCGGAAGCTCTTCCATTTTCCGGCCCGGCTCCCCCCTAGCGGTATATAGATATAATCCCGGAACCAAGTCGTCAACGAGATATGCCAACGCCGCCAAAACTCCGCTATATCCCGGGAGAAATAAGGATACTTAAAGTTCTGCATAAGGTCTATGCCAAATAACCGGGCACAGCCGATCGCTATATCCGAGTATCCGGAAAAATCCCCGTAAATCTGTATCGTAAAGAAGAAAGCCCCCAGAAACAAGGTACTCCCATCCAACGTCTGGTAATTCTCAAACACACCGTTCACGAACAAAGCGCAGTTATCGGCAACCACCACTTTCTTGAAAAATCCCCAAAGCATCTGGCGTATACCATCCAACGCCAGATCACAATCGAAATTACGAGGCCGGAGAAACTGAGGCAACAAATGAGTAGCCCGTTCTATCGGGCCCGCCACTAATTGGGGGAAGAAACTGATATAAGCGAAGAATGCCACGATATCATGAGTCGCCTTGATTTTACCTTGGTAAACATCAATCGTATAGCTCAAAGCCTGAAACGTATAAAAGCTGATCCCGACAGGGAGCAAGATATTCAACGTCACGTAATCGGCATCCCAGCCCAATAGGTGAAGGACATTTACCAAATTCTCGGTAAAAAAATCAAAGTACTTAAATACACCCAAGATCGAAAGGTTCAGTAAAATATTACCGGCACTTATCCACTTTTGGACCGACCGGTTGCCAGCGCATTTCTCCAAATAGACTCCACTCAAGTAACTGCATAACGACGTAAACAGGATCAGCAGCAAAAAGCGCCAGTCCCACCATCCGTAGAACAGGTAACTAACAGCTACCACAAATAGATTTTGCCACCGCAAAGACTTGAAAGCAAACCAGTAACCAAAGAAAACCAATGGCAGGAATATAAGGAACTCTATGGAATTAAATAACATAAATATTTAATTTTCAGACTCAAGAATATGTATCATCAAGGCGCAAAGATACGCAATATCAAGCATTGACCAATAAATATTTCGTATATTCGTGGCTCAGAAATACAATAAGATACAGAGATGAAGATAATCAACGAACAATTACTCGACGAGACCCAGGCCAAAGCCTTGCAGTCTCCCCGCCTGCGAATGAACTATAATTTCCATGAGAAATTGGATGATCCGATCAATCGGTTACTGAATGCCATGGAGCCCGGTACGTATTTGCGTCCGCACCGGCATTTAAATCCGGCGAAAGACGAGATCTTCTTGTTGCTGCGTGGGAAGGTAGCGGTATTCTTGTTTGACGAGGAAGGGAATATCACGGAGAAAACGATACTGAATCCAAAGGAAGGCGCTTATGGAGCGGAGATCAAGGCCGGGACATGGCACGGGCTTCTGGTACTGGAATCCGGATCGGTTATTTATGAGATAAAGCAAGGGCCGTTCGCGCCGCTAGCACCGGAGAACCTAGCGCCTTGGAGCCCCGAGGCGGAAGATACGAAGGGAGTAAAGAAGTATCTGGAATGGCTCGAGAGCCAAATATGATCGATGATACTTTTAGTATAACAAGCTAGCGATCAGCCTCGTATAACAAGAGCTATACGATAGTTTTAACAATGCCCATTCTAAAGTGTTTACGATGCCCATTATAAGGAGTTTACAATGGGCATCGTTACCTCCTTATAATAGGCATTGTTATTATTTCTGGAAAACCTTCGTCGATTTAATCATCACGTCGTGTAAAGGACGATCGTTCTTATCCG
>OOAO01001567.1_pt1 | contig 18661 bp, 11 predicted proteins | sample 1671821 | NCBI WGS metagenome assembly OOAO01 (sample SAMN06348196, study PRJEB24527) | human gut metagenome | biome: human gut; feature: ankylosing spondylitis patient; material: feces | host: Homo sapiens | place: China | collected 2015-10 | reverse complement strand
CCGCAGCACCGTTTTCTGCTGCACGTCGGGAACCGTTTCCGAAAAAAGCGTCCCGATACCGGCCAGCACCATCACTAAAAAGACGCCGATCACCACATTGGCCACCACCAGTGCAAGCAGGCAGGCCAGAAACGTACTCCAAAAATTTTTCATTCTATCTCCTGTTTTTCGCTTTGCGGTTCATCCGAACCGTTTACTGCGCGTAAAATTACGAATTTATTCTTCATTTACACACACATATCGTTCCATAACGCAGTCCCGGCCGGTTTTCGGTCGGTTCGAGAAGATTCGGACCGAAAAAATTTCGCTCCGAACCGAACCGCATTGCCATCCAATGGTCTTCACTCCGGGAAAAGATATAATTATTTAGGCGCAAAATATCCCTGTAACGGCCTTTTTCCCGTTTAAAACGAAAGCGGCTGCCCGAAATGATTGATTTATCCGCAGGATACCGTAAATTTGTATCGAACACAAAAAACCAATCGAATGACTCAGGAAGAACTGTTCGGACTGCTGCACGAGGTCGCGCATCCCGAACTGCATAACGACATCGTCACGCTGGGCATGGTCGAAAATCCGGTGGTGACCGACGATAAAATCCAGCTCACGCTGCTTTTCCCGCGCAGCCGCGATCCGTTTGCGCTATCGATCAAGAAGCGCTGCGAAGAACTGATCGCCGCGCGGTTCCCGGATTATTCCGGGAAAATCAGCATCTTCATCAAGGAAGCCGCGCCGAAAAAAGCCGCCGAAAAAAAGGAACAGAAACCGTTCGGCGGCGAGGACGGCGTCCGTCGCATCCTTGCCGTCAGTTCCGCAAAAGGCGGAGTGGGCAAAAGCACCGTTACGGCGAACCTGGCGGTCGCCTTGTCTCGTTTGGGATATAAAGTAGGCATTCTGGACGCCGATATTTACGGGCCTTCCCAGCCGATGCTGTTCGGCGTCGAAGACTACCGGCCGGAAGGGGAAAAAAAAGACGGCAAGGATTGGATTCTTCCAGCCGAACGGTTCGGAATCCGGATCATGTCGATCGGATTTTTCATCGACCCGGCCGACGCGCTGATGTGGCGCGGCCCGATGGCGACCAACGCGTTGCGGCAAATGATCCGCCAAACGCTGTGGGGACCGCTCGATTTCCTGCTGATCGACCTGCCTCCCGGAACCGGCGACGTACACTTGTCGATCATCTCCGAAATGTCGATTACGGGAGCCATTGTCGTCAGCACGCCGCAGAAAGTGGCGCTGGCGGACGTCGTCCGCGGCATCGCGATGTTCCGAAACGACAAAATCGACATCCCCGTCCTGGGACTCGTCGAAAACATGGCCTGGTTCACTCCGGCCGAACTGCCCGAAAACCGTTATTACCTGTTCGGAAAAGAGGGTGTAAAAATGTTGGCGGAACGGCAAAAACTGCCGCTGCTGGCGCAGATTCCATTGATCCAGAGCGTTCGGGAATCCGGCGACGCGGGCCGTCCGGTCTCTGCAAAGACCGACGCTGCGAGCGAATACTACGACTTGCTGGCAAATAATATCGTACGCGAACTGCCCTAATCCGGCCATTGATGATAATTTTTCGGCTTTTTATTTGCATTCGTTTGTTTTCCAATACTATGAATGCATTTCAAAAATGTTAATAATCTGTTAAACCGACCCGCATGAAACTGTTCGTTAAAAATATCCGATTTCGGAAAAAACGGCTTGCATTTTCGACTTCCGGATCGGTATATCAAAAAACCGTACAAACGCAAGGAAAAAATACCGGATTTTACAGAATCTTACGGACAATGAAATGAACAGAAAAAAACGGAAAAATACCGGAAACTTATTTTGTCGATTAACCCCGAAAAGGTTTTCAATATATGTTTACAACAAAACATGAATAACTTTAAATCAAAAAGATGAATCGACAGGATTCGTTTACTCATTGTTCAAAAAGTATTCGTAACACGGCATAAAAAAAGTGCGGAAAATTTACCAACAGAATGAACAGGTATTATTATTACTCTTTTTTCCTTATTTATTAATTTTAAGAAATTAAAAAGAAAAGAACTGTGGAAAACGAGCGTCAACTGATCGATAAGATCCTTCGTCTGAAAAAAGAGAAGCGCGCCGTGATTCTGGCGCATTACTATACGATTCCCGAAGTGCAACAGGTGGCCGACTTCACCGGCGATAGCCTGGCGCTGTCGGCCCGGGCGGCCGAAACCGATGCGGAAATCATCCTCTTCGCCGGCGTGCATTTCATGGCGGAGACGGCGAAAATCCTTTCGCCGGACAAAAAAGTGCTGTTGCCGGAACCCGAGGCGGGATGTTCGCTGGCGGATTCCTGCAGCGCGCCGGATTTCGAGCGTTTTTTGAGGGATTATAACGGATATACGGTCGTTTCGTACGTCAATACGTCGGTCGGGGTCAAAGCGCTGACCGATATCTGCTGCACGTCGGGCAACGCGGTGCAGGTGATCGAAAGCCTGCCGGCCGACGCGAAGATCGTATTCGCTCCCGATCGGAATTTGGGAAATTACATCAAACAACTGACCGGCCGGCAGGATATGGTCGTATGGGACGGCGCATGCGGCGTCCACGAAGAATTTTCGGTGGAAAAGATCTTGGAACTGAAAAAGGAGTATCCCGAAGCGAAGGTGCTGGCGCATCCCGAATGCAAACGGGCGGTGTTGCTGACGGCCGATTACATCGGGAGTACGGCGGCTCTGCTGAAGTACGCTTCGACGGATCCGGCCGATACGTTCATCGTAGTGACCGAAGCGGGAATCCTGTACCAGATGCAGCGTGAGAATCCGCAGAAACGGTTTATTCCGGCGCCTCCGGTCGATTCCACCTGCGGGTGCAACAACTGCGCTTTCATGAAAATGGTGACCCTGGAGAAGATATGCAGCGCGTTGGAGCGGGAGGCTCCCGAGGTGGTTATCGACGAGGAGGTGCGCCGGCGTGCGGAAGGTTCGATCCGCCGCATGTTGCAGATCGGCCGAAGCAAATAATTCGAATAACGAAAAAAAACGAACGCGAAGAAGATATGAAACGGTTTATCGTGCTGTGCCTGGCTTTGTGGGCGGGCGTGTCGGGAGTCCGGGCCGACGAGGGGATGTGGCTGCTTCCCTACTTACAGAAGTTGAATATAAAAGATATGAAGGCCCGCGGGTTCCGATTGTCCGCGGAGGATATTTACGATGTCAACCGGTATGCGATCAAGGATGCCGTCGTGATTTTCGGCGGCGGGTGTACCGGAGAGGTGGTTTCCGACCGGGGATTGGTGCTGACCAATCACCACTGCGGTTTCGGTGCGATTCAGCAGCACAGCACCGTCGAGCGCGACTACCTGAAAAACGGTTTCTGGGCGATGTCCGACCGGGAGGAGATCCCTACGCCGGGGCTGACCGTGACGTTCATCCGCCGGATCGAAGATGTTTCGGATCGCATCCTGTCGCAACTGGACGATTCGCTGTCGGAGCAGGACCGCACCGTGAAGGTGGTACAGGCCATTGCGATGGTCAAGAGCCAGACGAAACTCGACCGGCCGGGACAGGAGGTGGAAATCAAGGATTTTTTCGGCGGGAACCAATACTTGCTGTTCGTGAAAGAAGTTTATACGGACGTTCGCCTGGTGGGGGCTCCGCCTTCGTCGATCGGTAAGTTCGGCGGCGATACCGACAACTGGATGTGGCCGCGGCATACCGGCGATTTTTCGATTTTCCGGATTTATGCTTCTCCGGACGGCGCTCCGGCCGATTATTCGGAAGAGAATGTTCCCTATCGGCCTCCCGTACATTTGCCGGTATCGGTAAAGGGGTATAAGCCGGGCGACTTTACGATGATTATTGGTTTTCCGGGATCGACCGAGCGGTACAAGACTTCTTACGAAATCGACTATACGCTGGACGTGGCCAATCCGAACCGGATTTTTATCCGCGGGGAGCGGCAGAAGTTGATGATGGAGGACATGCTCGCGAGCGACCGGGTGCGTATCCAGTACGCTTCGAAATATAGCTCTTCGTCGAATTACTGGAAAAATTCGATCGGGGAAAACCGCGGGTTGAAGCGGCAGCGCGTTCGGGAGCGGAAACTCGCCGAAGAAGAAAAATTCACCGAATGGGCGAATGCCGATCCGGAACGGCGGGCGAAATACGGGGAGGCGCTTCCGCTGATCCGCAAAGCGGTCGAGGGGTCGGCGCCGCTGCGGGATCGGTTGCAGTACTTTTCGGAAGCGCTGATACGGGGTACCGAGATCATCGGCGCGGTCGGTGCGGCGATACCGCTTATCAACGCCGAAAAGCAGGTCGATACGTCGAGAATCGGTGAAATCGCCGGCAAATTGCAGGCTTTTTATAAAGATTACAACCCTCCCACCGACCGGAAAATCGCCAAACGGATGTTTGGGCTGTTGCTCGACAGTCTCTCCGCGGAGGAACTGCCTTCGTGTTTTGCGGTGATCCGTGAAAATTTCGGCGGTGATGCGGACGCTTATATCGATTATGTCTACGACAATTCGCTGTTCGCATCGCCCGAAAAGGCCGAGGAATTCCTACGGCGTCCGGATGCGAATGCGTTTCTGAACGATCCGGCGTATAAAATGCGGCGGGAGGTGGTGAAAACCTATAACGCGCTGGTGGATTCGATTCGGGCGTTCGATTCGGTATTTTACCGGGGGCATCGGCTGTACGTGGCGGGCCTGATGGCGATGAATCCGGACAAGAAGTACTACCCGGATGCGAACTTTACGATGCGGCTTTCGTACGGTCAGGTATTGCCGTACGAACCGCAGGATGCCGTTTATTACGATTACTTTACGACGCTGGACGGAGTGATCGCCAAGGAGGATCCGCAGAACGCTTACGAATTTGCCGTGCCTGACAAACTGAAAGAACTTTACCGCGAACGCGATTACGGGCCTTACGCCGAAAAGGGAGTGCTGCCCGTAAATTTCATCACGACGAACGATATTACCGGCGGAAATTCGGGCAGTCCGGTGATGAACCGTAAAGGAGAGTTGATCGGGCTGGCGTTCGACGGGAACTGGGAGGCGATGAGCGGGGATACCGTTTTCGAACCCCGGCTGCAGCGGACCATCTGCGTGGATATCCGTTACGTGTTGTTTATTATCGACCGGTTTGCGGGCGACACCCGGTTGATCGACGAGATGACGATCGTCCGGTGACGGCCGTCCCGGATATTATAATGTCTGTAAAATTTGCAGATATTATCAAAATAGAATTAATTTTGTGCAAAATTGGTATTTTATGAGCGATTTGCACGAAGAATCAGCATCGGTTGAAGGAAAATCCTTGAATTTTCTGGAAGAAATTGTAGAGGAAAGCATCGCCGGGGGCGAGAAACGGGTGCAGACCCGGTTTCCGCCCGAACCGAACGGTTATCTGCATATCGGGCATGCGAAAAGCATTTGCCTGAATTTCGGTTTAGCCCGCAAATACGGAGGAAAGTGTAACTTGCGTTTCGACGATACGAACCCGGTCAAGGAGGATGTCGAGTACGTCGATTCGATCCAGCAGGACGTTCGCTGGCTCGGTTTCGAGTGGGCCGGCGTGCACTATGCGTCCGATTATTTCGACCAGTTGTACGCTTGGGCCGTCGAATTGATCCGCAAAGGGCTGGCTTATGTGGACGATCAGTCGCAGGAGGAGATTCGTCAGAGCCGGGGTACGGTGACCGTGCCGGGCAAGGAGAGCCCGTGGCGCAACCGGTCGGCGGAAGAGAACCTCGACCTGTTCGAACGGATGAAAAACGGCGAGTTCGGAGACGGCGAAAAGGTGCTGCGTGCGAAAATCGATATGGCTCATCCGAATATGCTGCTGCGCGACCCGATCATGTACCGGATCCTGCATGCCGAGCATCATCGCACCGGCAACAAATGGTGCATCTATCCGATGTACGATTATGCGCACGGGCAGAGCGATTCGATCGAGAAGGTTACGCATTCGATCTGTACGCTCGAATTCGACGTGCACCGGCCGCTGTACGACTGGTTTATCGAGAAGTTGGATATCTATCCGAGCCATCAGTACGAGTTTGCGCGTTTGAACCTGACCTATACGATGATGAGCAAGCGGAAACTGTTGCAGTTGGTGCAGCAGGGCACCGTGATGGGTTGGGACGATCCGCGTATGCCGACGATCTGCGCGCTGCGGCGTCGGGGTTATACGCCGGAGAGCGTGCGAATGTTCGCCGATAAGGTGGGCGTGGCTAAGCGGGATAACGTGATCGACCTCGGACTGCTCGAATTCTGCGTCCGGGAAGACTTGAATAAACGGGCTCGACGGCGCATGGCCGTGTTGGACCCGATCCGCGTGGTGATTACCAATTATCCGGAAGAGAAAACCGAAACGGTCGATTGTATCAATAATCCGGAGGACGAAACGGCCGGGAAACGGGAAGTTCCGTTCGGGCGGGAGATCTATATTGAGCGCGACGATTTTATGGAAAATCCTCCCAAGAAATATTACCGTCTCTCTCCGGGCGGTGAGGTGCGGCTCAGGTACGCCTATTTGATCCGGTGCGACGAAGTGATCAAGGATGCCGACGGCAAGGTGGTCGAACTGCGTTGTACGTACGATCCGATGTCCAAGGGGGGACGCTCTTCCGACGGGCGTAAGGTGAAGGGGGTGATCCACTGGGTTTCGGCGCGGCATGCGGTTCCGGCCGAAGTGCGACTGTTCGACCGCTTGTTCGTCAAAGAGGATATGAACGACATCGAGGAGGGGAAGACGTTCGAGGATTACCTGAATCCCGATTCGCTGAAGACCGTAACCGGATATCTCGAACCTTCGCTGAACGAAGCTGCGGAAGGAGATACTTTCCAGTTCGAACGGTTGGGTTATTTCTGCGTGGACAGAGATTCCACGGCGGCTGGGAAAGTATTCAACCGTACCGTTACGTTGAAAGACAGTTGGGCTAAAATGGCTGCCAAATAAGAGACGGTCTCCGTTTTCCGTTTCCATAATAATTGAAGACTTGTGTAAGTTGAAAAAGTTGCTTTTATTACTGGTTTTTGCGGGGATTTCCGCCGTTTGCTTCGCACAGGCGGATAGTTGCCGCATCATCATTACTACGCCCGGTTATACGTCGATTTACCGCTATTCGGATCGGGAATTCGCCAAACAGATGGCCTGTGATTTCAAGGTGGCCGACGCTTCGGTGACCGAAGAGCCGAAAGGAGACGGCTGTTCGCTGGTGAAGCTGCGGATCGGCCAGCGGGAATACAGTTTTGCCGTATCGCCGGATGCGCCGGTCGTGCGTCTGCAGTACGACCGCAATAGAAGGCTGTTTAAAGGCATGGGATTTAATTATATCGAGCAAACCGAGGCCAAGTACGAGGCGCCCTCTTTTAATGGCGTATCGCTGCTGAAATTACCGGAGCTTTGGCGGCCGCAGATCGAAAAGCTGATTGACGACCGCAGCCTGCTCGATCCGGACAGGCCGGACGTGTTTTTACTCGAAGTCGATATCGACGAAGACGGGATCGTGCACCGGATCGTGGAGCTGGGCGGGGCGTTGAAGCAGTATTCGCAGGTGTTTATCGATAAGATTTACGATATTGCGGTGCGCGGATGGAATCCGGCTAAACGTAACGGAGTGCCTTTCAGGACGGTAGCCCAGATTCGGTTCGTAATAGACGAAAATTGACCGATCGCTTTTTTGCGCGGACAACCGGTAGAAATTTTTATAAATAACGTTATTTCGGATCGAAAGCGGAACATACTGCGGATTCCGAAGGCGTAAAAAAAGAGAGACAGATCGTCTCTCTTTTTTATATAATTGATTATTAATGTTTTATAAAATAGACTTCGTAATTTTCATGGCGCAGAAGTGCGGCCCGCACATCGAGCAGTGGTCGGATCCTTCGCGAATCATTTCGAAGTGCATCCGGCGGGCCCGTTCCGGGTCGAGCGACAGGTTGAACTGGTCGTTCCAGCGCATTTCATACCGGGCATGGCTCATTTGCAGGTCGCGTTCGGCCGCTCCGGGATGTCCTTTCGCGATGTCCGCCGCATGGGCGGCCAGTTTGTAAGTTACGACGCCTTCGCGGACATCGTCCTTGTTCGGCAGGGCCAGGTGCTCCTTGGTGGTTACGTAGCACAGCATGGCGGTCCCCATCCATCCGATCATCGCCGCGCCGATCGCGGAGGTAATGTGGTCGTATCCGGCTCCGATGTCGCTGACCAGCGGTCCCAACGTGTAGAACGGGGCTCCGTGGCAGTATTTGATTTGCTTGTCCATATTTTCACGGATTTTTTGCATCGGAACGTGTCCCGGCCCTTCGATAATGACCTGTACGTCGTGTTTCCATGCGATTTTAGCCAGTTCTCCGAGTACTTCCAGCTCTCCGAACTGGGCTGCGTCGTTTGCATCGGCAATGCTTCCCGGACGCAATCCATCGCCGAGCGAGAAAGCGATGTCGTATTTTTTAAGCAGTTTGCAAATGTCTTCGAAATGGGTATACAAAAAGTTTTCCTGTTTGTTGATGCTCATCCATTTTGCAAGAATCGACCCGCCGCGCGAAACGATTCCGGTCACGCGTTTCAGTGCGGCGGGCAGGTGGCGCTGTAAGATACCGGCATGGATGGGGAAGGAATCCACCCCTTGTTCGCACTGTTCGACCAGCGTATCGTAATACACTTCCCAGGTCAGATCGGCAATTTCGCCGCCTACTTTTTCCAACGCCTGGTACATCGGTACGGTGCCGATCGGTACGGGAACGTTGCGCAGGATAGCTTCGCGGGTTTGGTGGATCTCCTTGCCCGTTGACAGATCCATCACGGTGTCGGCTCCCCATTTGACGGCCCACATGGCTTTTTCGACCTCTTCCTCGATCGACGAGCCCAGCGCCGAATTACCGATGTTGGCGTTGATTTTGACCAAGAATTTACTGCCGATAATCATCGGTTCCGCTTCCGGATGCCGGTAATTGGACGGCAGTACGGCGCGTCCTTCGGCAATCTCTTCCCGTACCATTTCGGGTGTGATGCGGTCTTCCCGTTCGTTGTTCTGATTCTCCCGGATGGCGACGTATTCCATTTCGGGCGTGATGATCCCGTGCCGGGCATACCACAACTGGGTATGGAATTCTCCCTCTTTCTCCCTCTCCTTGATCCACGGTTCCCTGACTTTCGGCATTCCCTTCCGGATGTCGATTTGATAATTGTCGTCGGTATAGGCGCCGGTCGTATCGTAAACGCAGACTTTTTTCCCGTTTTGCAGCGATATTTCCCGCATACCGACTTTGATCGGATGTAGCGTCCCGTCTATATAAATCTTTTTAGCTCCGTTTTTTGATAGGTCGAAAATGTTTTTCATTTCTTTTAAATTTGTTCCACGTGGAACATTCTCCACGATGGATGTTTTAAATAAAGATTTGTTCCACGTGGAACAATTAACGTCCGAAATAAACCAACAGTACGTTGATGTCGGCCGGGCTGACTCCCGGTATCCGCGAAGCCTGTCCGATGGTAGACGGGCGGATTCTCGTCAGTTTCTGTCGGGATTCGATCGAAAGCGAAGTCAGTTCGCTGTAATTGAAATCCGGTCGGATCCGGATATTTTCGAGTCGCGTCATTTTGTCGGCGATGTGCCTTTCGCGCTCGATGTATCCGTGATATTTGATCTGGATTTCGGCTTCTTCGATCACTTCCTGCGAACACCCGTTTTCAAAAATGAAATCGGCCAGTTCGGGCAGGTATTCCGCCAGTCCGTTCAACGTGATTTTGTTGCGTAAAATGATATCGTAAAGTTTTCGTCCCTGGGTCAGCGGCGTCGATTCGATCGATTTTAAATACTCCTCCAAATCGGCCGGAGTGACACTCAGTTGACGAACGAATGAAATAAGCGATTCTACGGACGATTTTTTTTGCATCGTTTTTCGATACCTTTTTTCATCCGCAAGCCCTATTTTATACGAAATCGGCGTAAGCCGGATATCCGCATTGTCCTGCCGGAGCAAAATCCGGTATTCGGCGCGGCTGGTGAACATCCGATAAGGTTCGTCGACGCCTTTGGTGACCAGGTCGTCGATCAATACCCCGATGTACGATTCGTCGCGCCGCAGTACGAGCGGTTCGTCGTCCCGCAGTTTCAGTACGGCGTTGATTCCGGCCATCAGTCCCTGTGCAGCGGCTTCTTCGTATCCTGTCGTTCCGTTCACCTGACCGGCAAAAAACAATCCGCCGATCAGTTTCGTCTCCAGCGAATGGTAGAGCTGGGTCGGCGGAAAATAGTCGTATTCGATCGCATAACCGGGCCGGTAAAGTTGTACATTTTCGAATCCTTTGATTTTTTGCAGCGCCGCCACCTGAATATCCCATGGCAACGACGACGAAAAACCGTTCAGGTAGTATTCGTGGGTGTCGGCTCCTTCGGGTTCGAGAAAAAGTTGATGGGAATCCTTGCCGGCGAAAGTCCGCAACTTATCTTCGATACTCGGACAGTAGCGTGGTCCGATCCCCTTGATAGTGCCGTTGAACAACGGCGAATCGGCGAATCCGCTCCTCAAAATATCGTGCACTTCTTTCGATGTGTAAACGAGATAACAAGGAATTTGTTTTTTAATACACTCTGTATCAGTAGAATATGAAAATTTACCGGGTGTTTCGTCTCCTTGTTGCTCTTCGAGTCGGCTGAAGTCGATCGAACGGGCGTCGAGCCGGGCCGGAGTGCCGGTTTTCATGCGTCCGACTTCGAAACCGAGTCCGGCCAGTTGGGCGCTCAGCCCGTGCGAAGCGGGATCGCCGGCGCGACCGCCCGGAACATGCGTCCGGCCGATGTGCATCAACCCTTCGAGGAAGGTTCCTGCGGTCAAAATAACGGCTTTCGAGCGGAATTGCACTCCCATCCGAGTCGTAACCCCGGCGACCGTATTTTGTTCGATCTGAAGGGCGGTTACGGCGTCTTGCCACAGGTAGAGATTTTGCGTGTTTTCGAGCATTTCGCGCCACAGCAGCGAGAAGCGCGCCTTGTCGCACTGCGCGCGCGGACTCCACATCGCCGGCCCTTTCGAACGGTTCAGCATACGGAATTGCAGCGTCGTACGGTCGGTGACGATGCCCGTATAACCGCCCATCGCATCGATCTCCCGGACGATCTGTCCTTTGGCCACGCCCCCGACGGCCGGATTGCACGACATCTGGGCGAATTTGCCCATGTCCATTGTGATTAACAGCGTCCGGCAGCCCATATTGGCCGCCGCCGCCGCCGCTTCGCATCCGGCATGTCCTCCTCCGACGACGATGATATCGTATTCGAATTTCATTTTTTTTGTTTTTCCGGCTCCCCTTTCCGCTTCTTGTCTACCCGACGCGGCGCGGACCCGGGGATTTCGTTGTAAAACAGGTCCAGGTATTTGTTTTCCAGACTTTTCATCCGTGCGGCTTCTTCGGGCGTTTTGTCGCCGTAGCCGCACAAATGCAGAATACCGTGAATGATCACGCGCTGCAGTTCGTTTTCGAACGTCGTTCCGAAAGCGGCCGCGTTATCGCGCACGGTACCGATTCCGATCATCAGGTCTCCGGCGATCTTTTTCTTCTCCGGATCGCTGTAATCGAACGTAATAATATCCGTAAAGTAGTTGTGGTTCAGGTATTTGTTATTTACTTCCAGCAGCCGTTCGTCCGAACAGAAGACGACCGATACGGCTCCCGTGTCCCACCCCTCCGTCCGGGCCGTTCGCCTGATCCATGCGGAGGTTTTTCTTTTGCCCCTGAATATGAAGTCGCACGCTTCGGTGCAGTAATTTACCGGCATTGTTCGTATCGTAGTTTAATTCGTTTTCGGGTTACCGTCTCAGCCATTTTTCCGGATTCAGGTTGACGGGATTGTTCTGCGCGTCGAGTTTCCACACTTCGAAATGCAGCGTGCAATCGTTACTGTCTTCGGACGAAGCGATCCGCCCGATCGGCTGGTTCAGCGTGACCCGGTCGCCCACCTTGACGTTGACCGAAGCGAGGTTGCTGTAAAGGGTCAGGTAGTTTCCGTGACGCAGCAGGACGACCTTGTTCGTCCATTGGTTCAGCAGCACCTGGCTGACTTCTCCCTCGAACACGGCGCGCACTTCGGCTCCCGGTTCGGCTGCGATGTCGACGCCCTGGTTCTTTTCGACGACGCCTTTGATCGCAGTGTGCGAGTGGAGTCCGTAGTTATTTACGATGACTCCCCGCACCGGGTAGGGCAACTTGCCGGTATTCTGTTCGAATTGTCCGGAGAGCTTGACGTCGAATTCCCGTTGTTCGGACGTTTGCGGTTTCGCTTTGTTTTTGCGCGATTCTTCGGCGATGATCTGCCGTATCTGTTTCTGCATCTGTTCGATCCGCTTCCTGTTCGCCTTGATGATCGAGTTCAGTTTGCCCGCTTCCTGCTGCAGTTTCTGCGACGAGGTGCGGTACTGCGTTTCGTCCTTGTCCAGCGAGGTCAGCTCTTCGTTGCGGCTGCGGCGCACTTTGTCGAGTTCCTCCTTCTGACTTTGCAGGCTGGATATTTCGCGTCCGACCGAGGCCGATACCGAATCGATTTCGGCGGCTTTCTGTTCCCGCATCCGGTTGTAGCGGTGCATATAGGCGATCCGCAGCGTAGCGTCGTTGAAATCCCGCGATGCGAACAGAAAGAGCATGAAGTTGTTCAGCTTGTAATTCTTATAGGAATCGTAAACCATCGCGGCGTATTCCTGCCGCAGCCGATTCAGATCCTGTTCCAGCGACCGGATCGTCGTGTTTTTCGCACCGATGTTGTTTTCGATCAATCCCGACTGTTTTTCGAGGTTCGAGATGATGTTCTTCCGGTTGCGGATCTTATTGCGGATCAGGTTTAGCTGCCGGTCGGTCGTTTGCTGGTTTTTCTGCGTTTTCGACAGCAACTGGTTGGTCATTTTGATCTCCTCTTCGGCTTGCCGGATCTCTTCGCGCAACGATTCCAACTGCTGGGCCGGCACGCTCAGCGTCGCAAGGGCAAACAAAAGGGTCAGCAACAGTCTTGTCCGGGTCATCGTTATTCGATTTGTTTAAGCCGTTGTTCGATCTGCTCCGGATCGTAACCGCTTTCCAGCGCCTTTTTCCAGTAAATCGAAGCCATGAAGTTGTCTTTCAGTTTATAGAGGATGTCGCCGTAGTGCAGGAACAGTTCCTTGTTGCCGGTACGATCGAGCGATACGGCCTGCCGCATCGGCGTCCGTGCTTCTTCGTACCGGCCCAACTGGTAGAGCACCCATGCGTAGGTATCCAGGTAGGTCGGGTTGTTCGGCGACAGCCGGATCGCCTTTTCCGTCATCGCGAGCGCCTTGTCGAGCCGCTCGTTGCGCAGGCTCAGGAAATAAGCGTAGTTGTTGTATATGACCGCATTGGTCGTATCGAGCTTCATGCCTTTTTCATACGATTTGAAGCAGTTTTTGTAGTCGCCGAGCGTTTGGTAATTGTCTCCCAGCACGCCGTAGATCACACTGCGCAGCGAGTCGGTTTTAGCGTATTTGAGCGCTTCGCGGTAGGCCGGTTCGGCTTCTTTCGGGTTGTTCAGCATGTAGGCCGAAATAGATCCCTTGCGCAGGTAGAGCTCCGGGTCGGACGGGAAGCGCTGTAAGGCCATTGCCGTGTATTTGGCCACCGAATCGGGCCGTTTCTGATATGCTTCGATCTCGATGACGGTGTTGAACGGCTCTTTGCGGTCGGTCGAATCGTTCAGGTAGGATTTGTACAGACTGAGCGCGTCTTCCAGAAATCCTCCGGCGATCAGGTGTTTGGCGTACAGTTCGACCGTCCGGTAGTCTTCGGGATAAGTGATCGCCAGCGACGAAGCCAGTTCTCCGAGTTGGACGTAATAGTCGCGGTAATAATTCGGCGTTTGGGTGAGTTCTTCGAAAAATTTCAGTTTCGTTTCGAGCGGAAATTCTTTCGACCGGAAAAGTTGCGCAGCCGTCGACAGGAAGCGGACATTGTCGTTCGTGCGCTTGTAAAAATCATTCAGCGACGCGATGACGCGCAGACTGTTGGGATTGATCTCCTGCGCTTTCCGATAAGCTTCCTGCGCCTGCGCGAGCTGTCCGAGCGTGGTGTAGAGTTCCGCCAGTTCGACGTAGTTGTCTTCGTCGTAAGGGAAATTTTCCACCATGGCTTTCGCCTCGACCAAGGCCCGGTCGTACTGTTTCATGTTCAGCAGCAGTTGCCGCTTATACCCCGCCAGCATTTCGACGGCGCCGAGTTGGCGTTCGGCCGAATCGAGGATGATCAGCGCTTTCTCGGGATCGCCTTTCTGTTCGTACAGCATGGCGATCAGCCGGTAGTTGTCCGGATTGTTCGGAGCGGCCTTCAGCAGCGAATTGTAAACCGTCATCGCCGAGTCGTAGCGCTGCGTGGCGATCAGCAGCCGTCCGAGCTGGGTTCGGTACCAGATGTTGCCCGTGTCGGCGGCATTGGCCCGCAGACTGTACCGGAGGGCGGTTTCGGGCTCGGACATCGTGAGCGTGGCCAACTCGAAAAGGGTCGGCGCATGCGTCGAATCGATCTCCAGCACCTTTTTGAAAAGGTCTACCGACTGTTGCGGATCGCCGTTCATGATGTTGTTCTTGATCCCTTCGGTGTAATAATAAGAAGCCGTCTGCTCCGGCGAATATCCCCGGTCTGTCCGCGCTTCCGGTTTCGAAGCATAGGCCGGACGGGACGGGCCGCAAAACAGCAGCGCCGCAGCGGCGGCACCCACGCAAAGAGATTTTGTCAGTTTCGTCATAAACAGCCCCTCCGGGTTTTTTAGAAAACAGAATCGAACTGGCGCAAGAAACGCGCGTCGTTTTCGAAGTAGAGCCTCAGATCCTTGACGCCGTATTTCAACATGGCGATCCGTTCAACTCCCATGCCGAATGCGAAGCCCGAATACCGTTGCGGGTCGATGCCCGACGCTTCGAGCACGTTCGGATCGACCATCCCGCAGCCCATGATTTCGAGCCAGCCGGTATGTTTGCATACGTTGCATCCTTTGCCTCCGCACAAGTTGCACGACACGTCCACTTCGGCCGACGGCTCGGTGAACGGGAAGTACGACGGGCGCATCCGGATCTGCGCCTTTTCGCCGAACATCTCCTTGGCGAAATACAGAATGCTCTGTTTCAGGTCGGCGAACGATACGTTTTCGTCGATATAAAGTCCTTCGACCTGGTGAAAAATGCAGTGCGCCCGGTACGAAATGGCCTCGTTGCGGAATACCCTCCCCGGGCAAACCACGCGGATCGGCGGTTTCTGACGCTCCATCGTGCGCACCTGGATCGAACTGGTGTGCGTCCGCAGCAGGATATCCGGGTTTTTGCGGATGAAAAACGTGTCCTGCATATCGCGGGCCGGATGCTCCGGCGGAAAATTCAGCGCCGAGAATACGTGCCAGTCGTCTTCGATTTCGGGCCCTTCGGCGACCGTATAGCCGAGCCGCGCGAAGATGTCGACGATTTCGTTCCTTACCAGCGAGATCGGATGCCGGCTGCCGATCGGGTCGTTCGATCCCGGACGAGTCATGTCGATGGCCGCGTCCGAGTCGGTTTCGGTATTTTCCAGAGCGGATTTCATCTCCGCGATTTTGTCGTTGATGCGTGTTTTCAGCGCGTTGATCTTCTGGCCGAGCTCTTTTTTCAACTCCGGCGCCACTTTCTTGAACTCTTCGAACACGTCGTTCATTTCCCCTTTGCGTCCGAGCATTCGCACCCGGAACTCTTCGACCTCGGCGGCGGCCTGCGGTTTGAACGCTTCGACCCGCTTCAGCAAATCGTTTATTTTGTCGATCATCGTTGGTGGTTTATGTTTTTATCGCTATTTTTACCCGATAGATTTAACGAACAAAGTTAAGAATATTTTGTAAATGACGCGCATAAAAAGCATAATTACCGGTTTGTCGGTATGGATCGCAATATCGGCGTCAGCGCAAAAAGTGGGTGTGGTGATGAGCGGAGGCGGGGCTAAGGGATTGTACCACATCGGAGTAATGAAGGCTTTGGAAGAGAACGGGATTCCGGTCGACTACGTTTCGGGCACGTCGATGGGATCGATTATCGCGGGGCTTTACGCGATCGGGTACACGCCCGACGAAATGGCCGAAGTTTTCAAATCGGATCAGATCAAATACTGGATGAGCGGCAAGATCAAGCCGCAGTATATCTATTATTTCCGGCAGAAACAACCCAATGCGGCGATGGTGTCGTTGCGGCTCGATCTGCGTAACCGCAACAAAAAGATGGTGGCCCAGTTGCCCACCAACTTGATCCCGTCCGACCAGATCGACATGTCGTTCGTGGAGTTCTTCGCAGCGCCGAACGCGCAGTGCGGAGGCGATTTCGATAAGCTTTTCGTCCCGTTTCGTTGCGTGGCAACCGATGCGGCCGCGCAGAAGGAGGTGGTGTACCGCAACGGAGACCTGGGTAAGGCGATCCGGGCTTCGATGACCATTCCGCTCGTTTTCAAACCGCTGAAACAGGATTCGACGCTGCTCTACGACGGCGGCATGTACAATAATTTCCCATGGCAGGTGCTGAAAGAGGATTTCGGTCCGGAGGTGCTGATCGGAAGCAAGTGCACGGCCGGCAATACCAAGCCCAGCGAGGACAACGTGGTGGACCAGATCCTGGCGCTGACGATGATGCATACCGACTACAAATTGCCGTCGGACAGCGACATTCTGATCGAACACGCTTTCGAGGATGTGTCGACGCTCGATTTCGGCAAGGTGGAGTATGTGATCAACCGCGGTTACAGCGACGCCATCGACGCGATGCCGCTGATCAAGGAGCGCATTACCCGCCGCGTGGACCCCGATTCGCTGTCGGCGGCTCGGAAGGCTTACCGGGCTTCGTTGCCGAACCTGTTTTTCGACAAGTACGAGATTTCCGGGCTGAACGATAACCAGACGATGTATGTTAAGGAGTTGCTGCAACTGGACGGGCCGAAAAACGCTAAAAAGAAGAAGGACCGAGCATTCGACCTCGAAAAATTCCGTTCCGGTTATTTCAAGATTTTGTCGGACGGGGATATCGAAGGAAATTATCCGGACGTGACCTACGACGATTCCTCGAAATTTTTCAAGCTCGACATCGAGATGAAGACCAAACCGAGCTTCAAAGTGATGTTCGGCGGCAACGTGTCGTCGACGTCGATGAACCAGGCCTACGTCGGACTCGAATACCGGCGGATCGGCCTCAGTTCGCAGACCTACAATTTCGACGGTTATTTCAGTCCGCTCTACTCGTCGTTGTCGCTGCGGGGACGTACCGATTTTTTCATGAAGGCGCTGTTTTCGCTCGATTACGGGTATAACTTCAACTATTACAACTATTTTAAAAGCAATTTCGGCGGGATCGCCAAAAAGACCGACCTGACCTACTCGAAGTATATCGACACGTATGCGACGGCCGCGCTGACCGTACCGGTCGATCGTTATTCGGTGCTGTCGCTGCGCATGAACGGAGGTTACGACCGTTACAGTTATTTCCAGACGACCGACTATACGGACGACGACGTGATGGACCGGACGCAGTTCCCGTTCTTCGGCCTGAAGCTGGAACTCGACCGCAACGGCCTGAACTACCTGCTCTACCCGACGCGGGGTATCCGCCAGACGATATCGGCCATTTTCGTTACCGGCAACGAAATGTACGCTCCCGGAACCCGGTCGCCCGATCAGGTTCCGAGGCGCAGCGGCGATTCGCGGCACTGGTTCGGGGCGCAGTTCGTCCGCGAGCACTATTATCCGGTGTGCAAATGGTTCTCGGTCGGATACCTGGCGCAGTTGGTCGTGACGAATCATCCTTCGTTCACAAACGAGTACGCGACCAACATCTCTTCGCCGGCTTTCACGCCGACTCCGCACAGCCGGTTCGTGTATATCAAGGAGTTCCGCAGCAATTCGTTCATCGGACTCGGCATTATGCCGACGTTCGAGTTCGCCCCGAAGTTCTACCTGAAAAACAGCGCCTACGCCTTCCTGCCCGGCGACAACAACAAGGTGAAAGAGAATATCCACAAGCGCGTGCGCTACATGTTCAATTCGTCGCTGGTCTATCAGACGGCTTTCGGCCCGGTCAGCTTGACCCTGTCGAAATACGACGTCACCAACAAAAACAACTGGTTCCTGACGTTCAATTTCGGGTTCACGATTTTCAATCGTAATGGATTATTTTATTGATTTTCAGTGTTGTAGTGGGCGATGGATCTTCGGTTTTCATTTTTCGGAAAAAAAAACTACTTTTGCAACCTAAAACAATTCAATGCAATGGCAACGACAGCAGATATCAAAAACGGAATGTGCATCGAACTGGACGGTAAAACGTTTTCGATCGTCGAATTCCTGCACGTAAAACCCGGCAAAGGCCCGGCCTTCGTCCGCACCAAACTGAGAAACCTCGAAAACGGGCGCGTGCTCGACAAAACGTTCTCGGCCGGCGAGAAGATCGAACCGGTTCGTGTGGAACGCCGTCCCTACCAGTACCTTTACGAAGACGATTTGGGCTGCAATTTCATGCATACCGAAACGTTCGAGCAGATCCATATCGACCGCAATCTGATCAATAATTCCGACCTGATGCGCGAAGGACAGGTCGTGGAGGTGATGTTCCATACCGAAAAGGAAACCGTCCTTTCGGCCGAACTTCCTCCGATCGTCGATATGGAGGTGATCTACACCGAGCCGG
>OOAO01001548.1_pt1 | contig 18875 bp, 18 predicted proteins | sample 1671821 | NCBI WGS metagenome assembly OOAO01 (sample SAMN06348196, study PRJEB24527) | human gut metagenome | biome: human gut; feature: ankylosing spondylitis patient; material: feces | host: Homo sapiens | place: China | collected 2015-10 | reverse complement strand
TTTCAATTTCTTCCTTTATCAGACTTCCTACACTTGAAAAGTGCGAACATAAAAACAGTTTCATCAATATTCTCCTTTATATATAAATTCCGATTTGTTGAATCAAGTATAGCATATTGCGAACAAAAAAAGCAAAGCTGTGAATGCATGATATTATCCTGCATTGACAAAACTGCGCAGAATCAGTACAATAAAACATAGCTATCCGCAAATTTTTTGCATGAGAATAAAGGAGCGTTTTTCTATGCCGAGCAATAAAGTCCGCACCCGTTTTGCGCCGTCGCCCACGGGTTATATGCATGTTGGCAACCTGCGCACTGCCCTGTACACCTACCTGATGGCCAAGCACGAGGATGGCACCTTCATCCTGCGCATCGAGGATACCGATCAGGGCCGCTATGTGGAGGGCGCTGTGGATGTCATCTACAACACCCTGCGGGAGACCGGTCTGCTGTGGGACGAAGGCCCGGACATCGGCGGCCCCGTGGGCCCCTATGTGCAGAGTGAGCGCATGGGCATGTTCAAGCAGTATGCCGAGCAGCTGGTGGCTGAGGGCAAGGCATATTATTGCTTCTGCACCGAGGAGCGTCTGGAAGCACTGCACGCCGAGCAGCGCGCCAACGGTGAGATGACCCACTATGACGGATGCTGCCGCGACCTGCCCAAGGAGGAAGTGGAAAAGCGTCTTGCTGCCGGGGAACCCTATGTTATCCGCCAGAAGATCCCCCGCGAGGGCGTGACCGGCTTCGACGATGTGGTGTACGGCCACATCGAGGTGAACAACAGCGAGATGGACGACCAGATCCTCATCAAGACCGACGGCATGCCAACCTACAACTTTGCAAATGTGGTGGACGATCACCTCATGGGCATCACCCACGTGATCCGCGGCAGCGAGTATCTGTCCTCTACCCCTAAGTACAACCTGCTGTATCAGGCGTTCGGCTGGGAGATCCCCACCTACATCCACTGCCCGCCGGTCATGAAGGATGCACAGAATAAGCTTTCCAAGCGCAACGGCGATGCCAGCTATCAGGATCTGGTGGCAAAGGGCTACCTGACCGAGGCCGTGCTGAACTACATCTGCCTGCTGGGCTGGAGCCCCAAGGGCGAGTATGCCGAGCAGGAGATCTTCTCCCTGCCGGAGCTGGTCAAGATCTGGTCTCCGGACGGCATCTCCAAGTCTCCGGCCATCTTCGATCCCCTCAAGCTGCGGGCCATCAACGCGGAATATATCCGCCGCCTGTCCCCGGAAGAGTTCCAGAAGAAGGCGGAGCCGTGGATCGACAAGGCCGTGCACACCTCCATCGACAAGAAGCTGCTGTGCGCAAACCTGCAGCCCCGCTGCGAAGTGCTGGGCGAGATCCCGGAGCAGCTGGATTTCTTTGATGCGATGCCCGAGTACGATGTGAGCATGTACGCCAACAAGAAGCAGAAGACCACCCCGGAGACCGCCAAGGAGGCACTGGAAGCCCTGCTGCCTGTGCTCAGCGACGAAGCACTGGATTTTGGCAATCGCGATGCCGTCTTCGATGCCTGCAAGGCCAAGGCTGAGGAGCTGGGCAAGAAGAACGGCTGGCTGCTGTACCCGCTGGGCATTGCCCTTTCTGGCAAGCAGCGCACCCCCGGCGGCGGCACCGACCTTGCCTGCATGATGGGCCGCGAAACCACCCTTGCCCGCGTAAAAGCGGCAATTGAAAAGCTGAACGGCTGATTTTTGCCATAAAACCACAAAGCTCTGCAGCATTTTTGAACGCTGCAGGGCTTTTTTGCGTCTTTGGGCCGGTTTGCGGCAGAACACTGCACCGCGCCAAAAATCGCCGCGCGCCCGCGCTACAGTATATGCAGAAAGCGCGGGGAACAGAACCACAACGCCCCGCCGGAAAGCGGGGAGTTTTTATGACAGAGCGGATGGGTCTGGCAGCGGTCGGGCGGCAGAACAGACAGCGGGCGGCGCTGGCACGGCGGGCGGAGCTGCGCCCGGCAGCGCGCAGGCTGGCGGCTGTGGCAGTGGGATTTGCGGGCGGCTGGGCCGTTGTGTACGGTGCACTGATGCCTTTTGGTCTGGGCTTTGTGCTGGGCTTTGCAGAGGACTGCTTTGCCCCCTGTGCGGCGGGTGCGGCGCTGGGTGTGCTGCTGCACGGGTTTGGGGCACTCTCGCTGCGCAGTGTCTGTATGCTGTGCGCACTGGGTGCTGCAGTGGCAGCGCGGTGGATGGGTGCCAGAACACTGACCCCGGCGGCACTGGCGGGCTGCGGCACGCTGGTGGGCGTGGCGCTGTGCTTTGCCTTTGGCGGCGGCGGGGCAGAGCTGGTGCTTTACAGTGCGGCAGATGCCCTGCTGGCCGCAGCCATGGGCTTTTGTCTGCGGCAGTTCGCGCCCGAAAAGCCGGGTGCCGGGATGCTTCTGGTGGGTGCGGCGGCAGCGGCGGCGCTGGGCAGTGTGCAGCTGTGGCAGCTGCTGCCGGGCGTGATCGTCTGCGCGGCGCTGGAACTGTATTTATGCAGCAAAGGGCAGGCCAAAGCCGCGCTTGCGGCCTGCGCGGTGCTGGGCGCTGCGCTGTGCGCGGCAGACCCGGCCCTCAGCTTTGCGGCATCCGGCCTTGCCTGTGCCACGGTGGCAGCGGCAGTGCTGGCACCCGGACGGCGCATGGAAACGGTAGCCGCCTACGCGGGCGGCTGCGTGACCGGTGCACTCTGTGTGCAGCCGCCCGGGAGCGCGTTCCAATATCTGCTGAACGTCTGCATCGGCATCACGGCCGTAGCGGCCATGCCCGCAGCATGGCTTGTGCCGGAGCCGGAAGAAAAGCCGCAGGCAGGGCAGGCCCAGCCGCAGCAGTACAGTGCAGCGGCCACCCGGCTGGAACAGGTGTCCCAGAGCCTTGCATCGCTGGCAGAGACCGTGAACGATGTCTACGAAACGCTGCCGCACCGGCGTGAGGATTTCCGGTGGGTGATCGACAACACGCATGATACCCTTTGTTTTAACTGCGGACGGCGGGATACCTGCTGGAAGCAGGAGTATGCCGCCACGCTGGAGGGCATGGAAGCACTGCGCCCTCTGCTGGAAAGCAGCGGCGGGCTGGAAACGGCTCAATTGCCCGGGCAATTATCCCGGTGCATCCACCCGGCAGCACTGTGCGCAGCGGCAAACCGCTCTTTTGCGCTGTACCGCAGCCGCAAGGAGGCCCGCCTTCATGCCGAAGCCATGCGCACTGCCCTGACCGAGCAGTACAGCGCCGTGGCCGAAGCGCTGGGCGTGTTGGGAGAACAGCTGGGCCGTCCGGGCGACCCGGAACCCTATAAATCCGGCCGGGTGGCGGACTTTTTTGCGCAGCTTGGCACTCCGCCGCAGGAGTGTGCCGTCACGCTGGATGATCTGGGCCGCACCCATGCGGCGGTCACGCTGCCGCGCACCCGCTTCTCGGCGCAGGAGCTGGCCGCGCTGGCCGGGGAGGTGGGCCGCATCTGCCGCCGCACGCTGGAAGTGCCGCAGGTGCTTTCCTGCAAGGGAATGACCACCCTGCTGTTCAGCGAAAAGCCTGTGCTGCGGGCCGTGTTCGGCATGGCGGGCGCGGCGGCGCGGGGCAGTATTTCCGGCGATGCGGTGCAGCAGTTCTGCAGCCCGGCGGCAGCGCAGATGATCCTGTGCGACGGCATGGGCACCGGCAGGCCTGCAGCCGTGGATGGCAACCTTGCCGCCGAGCTGACGGCCCGGCTGCTCAAGGCGGGCTTTACCGCAGAGCTGGCGGCAAGGCTGGTCAACGTGGCCCTTGCCCTGAAAAGTGAGGATGAGAGCGGTGCCACGCTGGACCTCATCAGCGTGGATCTTTACACCGGCACGGCAAGGCTGTTCAAGGCCGGTGCGGCACCGGGCTTCCTTGTGCACGGCGGGCGGGTGCGTGCTGTGGGCGACACCAGCCTGCCGGTGGGCATTCTGGGCGGAGTGAACGGACAGAGCCGGGTGGTGCATTTGACGGTGGGCGATTATGCGGTGCTGGTCTCGGACGGGCTGCTGGTGGACGGTCCGGGCTGGGTGACAAAGCAGCTGGAGCTTTCCGCTGCGGCAGGAGAAGCGCCGGAAAAAGTTGCAAAAACGCTGGTGGAAACGGCCCGCGTGCGCGCCCAGAAGACCGGCAGGCCGGACGACATTACGGCGGCGGTGCTGCGGCTGGAAAAATGCGTTTGATGTTCATATAAACTTCGTTGATTTTCGACGGAGGAGAAGGTATACTATGGAAGCATAGAAACAAAACGGGAGGACAGAAACATGCTTACCATAACCGTAGCGCAGGATGGCAGCGGCGATTTTGCTTCGGTGTCCGAAGCGGTGCTGGCCGTGCCTTATGCCTGCGCAGCAGAGATCCGCATTGGCCCGGGCGTTTACCGCGAAAAGCTGGTGTGCGAAAAACAGGATATCACCCTGATCGGCGCGGGCATGGAAAGCACCCGCATCGTGTGGGGCGACGGCGGCAGGCTGCCGCACCCGGACGGCAGGCCCACCCACACCTTCCGCAGCTATACCGCGTTTTTCCGGGGGATAGAACTGCGGGTGCGGGACCTGACCATTGAAAACGATGCCGGCCCCGGGGCAAAGGTGGGGCAGGCCGTGGCGGCTTATGTGGACTGCTCTCACACCCTCTTTGAGAATGTGCGGCTGCTGAGCAATCAGGATACGCTGTTCTGCGCCCCTCTGCCGGAGAAGGAGCGGGAGAAGGATGGCTTCCTTGGCCCGGGCCGCTTTGCGCCCTGCCGCCCGACGGCCCAGTATTACCGGCACTGCGAGATCGCGGGAGATATCGATTTTATTTTTGGCGGCGCGGACGCTCTGTTTGAGCAGTGCACCATCCGCACCGTGAACAACCACCTGCCTGCAAGCTACGTCACAGCGCCGTCCGGCGGTGCGAACGGCCTTGGCTTTGTGTTCTGGGACTGCGATTTTGTCTCGGACAACTGCCCGGCGGGCACGGTGTTTCTGGGCAGGCCGTGGCGGCCCACCGGTAAAACGGCTGTGCTGGACTGCCGTCTGGGAGCCCACATTGCACCGGAAGGCTTTTCGCCCTGGCAGAGCCGCACCGACTCCGACCTTGCCTGCTTTGTGGAAGCGGGCAGCACCGGCGAGGGCGCAGCAGCGCGCGGTGCATGGGTGAAGCAGCTGGACAGCCAGCAGGCCGAAGAGCTGCTCAGATGTGCACGGAAGCTTTGCAGACCGGAATAAAAACGGAAAATATAAAATAAAGTATAAAACGGATTTGAAGGATCTTCTATGAAAAAACTGCCGAATTTTGTCAAATGGATCATCATTCTGGCGGCACTGGCTGCAATGGGCTGGATGATGTGGGCTGTGAATGATCGTGCCTCCCGGGTGGAAATGCCCGCACCGGATAATACATTCGGAATTTATCGCACAGCAGATTCCAGCCAGTAAATCATTTGAAATGGCCGCAGCATTGCGGGCAGAAACGATGCTCTATAGAAAAAGCAAAAGCCGGGACGACCACACGGTCATCCCGGCTTTAAAATTATTCCTGATTATCCTGCCCGGCCATCTCGGCTGCATTGGCGGGCAGGTCGTTCATGATGAACCAGAACGTAGTGCCCATGCCAATGGCGCTCTGCACACCAAAGCGGAAGCCGTGCTGCTGGAAGATGGCCTTGGTGATGGAAAGGCCCAGACCGGTGCCCTGCTTGCCGGCATCCGAACGGGAGCGGTAGTACCGATCAAAGATATAGGGCAGGTCGTCGGCAGAGATGCCGGGGCCGTGGTCCTCCACCTCTACCCGCACGCCCTCGGTGCAGCGCTGGGCCCGCAGGATGAAGATGCCGTCTTTGCCGATGTGGTGCATGGCGTTGCCCAGCAGGTTATGCAGTGCGCGCTGCATCATGTTGGGGTCTGCGTAAACGGGCAGTTCCTCGTCCGGCAGCTCCAGCTGGAGCTGCCAGCCGTTCTGGGCGCAGATGGCATCGTACCGTTCGCTCACCTCGTCGCACAGCTGGCCCATATCAAAGTGCACGCGCTCGCATTTGTCGGCACCGCTGGTCACCTTGCTCAGCTCCATCACGCTGGAGACCAGTGCGGTCAGGCGGTCGGTCTCGTCCACGATAATGTTCATCTGCTCATCGCGGTGGGCCTTGTCGTCGCCGGTAATGTCGCGCACCGTCTCGGCATAGCCCTTGATAAGGGTCAGCGGGGTGCGCAGGTCGTGGGAGACGTTGGCCAGCAGATCGCGCTGCATCTGCGAAGAATGCTGCACCTCGCTTGCCATGTGGTTGAAGTCCCGGGCCAGATCGCCCAGCTCATCGCTGCGGCGGGTATCCACCTGCACGGCATAGTTGCCCATGGCCATCTGGCGGGCAGCGCTGGAAAGCTGGCGCAGCGGCTTTGTGAACCACTCACTGAACAGCCATGCCGCCGTCATGGCAAAGGCAAAGATCAGCGCCGCTGCCATGGGCAGCACGGTGCTTAGCACCTTGCCGGCTTCAGCCACATGCACAAGGCTGGTAGTGACCAGAACGGTGTACTCACCGCCGGAGGTGTTGCGCCCTACCAGCAGCTGTGCCGAGCCGGAGAGCCGCGGCGGATTCAGGGTCTGCACAAAGCCGCCGGTGGTGCGGCATTTCTTGCGCATGGCCACAGCGGTGGAAACGATCATATCGTTGTTGGCGGAATCCGAGAGCAGCGTTTCGTGCAGGTTGCAGTAGGACTGGTTCTCGATCTTATAGATCGTGCGCATGGTGGTATCGGAAATATCCACACAGAAGCTGTTCAGCGAACCGCTGGCGTACAGCTGGGTGGCAAGCCGGTCAAAAAACGCGGTGTTGACCGTAAGATGGCCAAAAGACCATGCCGAAAGGGCTTCGCCGTTTGCAATAGCCTTGTCCAGCTCGGCGGTGATGCTTTCTGCCTGAGTGGTCAGCTGTTTTTCAATGTGCTTGGTGTACAGCGGTTCCAGCAGCTGGGTGGACAGAAACCACACCAGTGCCAGCAGGAACAGACAGATACAACACAAAAACCACATCAGCTGGCCGCGGATGCCGGGGGAGTGATGGTGCCGCATGAATCCTCCGCTCCTTTATCAGCGCGTTGCGTCGGGGTCGAATTTGTAGCCGATGCCCCACACGGTAGCAATGTAGCTGCGGCACTTGCCCAGATGGCCCCGCAGCATTTTGACATGGGTATCCACGGTGCGGTCCTCGCCAAAGTAGTCGTAGTTCCACACCTTCTGCAGGATCTTTTCACGGCTGAGGGCGATGCCCTTGTTGGAAGCAAGGAACACCAGCAGGTCGAACTCCTTGGGGGTCAGGGCCACCTCCTCGCCGGAAACGCGCACCGTGTGGCTGGCCGTGTCGATGGTCAGCTCACCAAAGGTCATGGTGTCGGAGGCAGCGGCGGGCTTGGGCATGGTGCGGTTCAGCACGGCCTTGACGCGGGCTACCAGCTCACGGGGAGAGAAGGGCTTGACAACGTAGTCGTCGGCACCGCTCTCCAGGCCGGCCAGCTTGTCGTATTCCTCGCCGCGGGCGGTCAGGATGATGACCGGCGTGTTGATGTGGCGGGCGCGCATCTCCCGCAGGCAGGTCATACCGTCCATGAACGGCATCATCAGGTCCAGAATGACCAGATCGAAGGCCCCGCCGGAAAGCTGGGTCAGCGCAGCTGTGCCGTCAGCGGCCTCTTCACAGATATAACCGGAATATTGTAAATGTTCACGGATCAGCTCGCGGATACGCGGCTCATCGTCAACGATCAGGATCTTAGCCATAATACAGACACCTTCCTCAATAATAGACTTCTTGACCAGAATATCATACAGCAAGAATAAAAAAAAGCTGTGAAGTTTGCGTGAATGCTTTTCAAAAAAGTGCCCGCAGCGGCGGGCTGCTTCCAGTACCAGTATACCACAGAAAAACGGCCCTGCACAGCCGGAGTTTGCGGGGCAGGCCGCAGGCCGATGAATACCGGGATGTTTATTACAGAAAACTGCGAAGTGTGATAATATTAGCTATAATACCATTTTATGCCCAGAACGTTGGAATTGACACTGAAACGACCGGATAAAAGCATGAAAAATACAAAAACAAGTGCCAAGCACAGCAATCCAAAAGAAAAACGCCCGCTTTTTGGGCAGCGCTGCCGGGCGGAAGAATTGCCTGCTGCACAGCCTTGCCATCAACGAGGTGCACACCCACCGCACAGCGTATCCGTTCATCAGCGGTATGATCGCATGGCGCTACCGCGAGGCGATCCACAAAAAAACAGGAATACCAGAATAATGCACAAATCAAAGCGCGTACATTTTAGCAAACTGCCGAATGTACGCGCTTTTTGTTTTATCCGGCTTTCTGGCCGGGGAATATGCTGTGCGGCTTTGCAAATCCGCTGCTACCCACAGCGCCCTTCAGGGCGGTTTTTGCACTGTCCGTCACCCCAGCGGCATGATGTTCTGCGGTGCAGTGCCCAGAAACGCCGGTGTCTCCGGCGACGCAGCGGTCAGGTTCGTCTTGCTCACCTTCCACCACAGGCGGGTGGTGCCGTCCGGCGCGGTAAAGATCAGGTTCCAGTCAAAGGGATTCTCGCTGGTGGAGTTCAGCTGCACCGGAAGAGCGTTCGGCGCAGCTGGTGCGCAGGGGGCAAAGTCGTGGGCGCGGATGCCCACGGCGGTGCAGGTTTCCGGCACCTCGGCGGCAAGGTGAAGGGGCGCATCCCAGCCAGTCAGGCGCACGGTGTGGGCATCCACGCGGGTGCAGGACAGAATGTTCTTGCAGCCGGTCAGCCGTGCAGCGGTGGTGCTCTGCGGGTCTGCAAACACCTCTTTGGTGCCGCCGGTGCGCAGCACCTGCCCGCCATCCATCACGATCATATCCCGGCACAGGCGGTAGGCTTCGTCACGGTTGTGGGTGACCAGCAGCGCCGTGCCGCCAAACCCGGCCAGCAGGCTGCCCACTTCGCCCTCCACTTCCTCGCGCAGGTAGCTGTCCAGCGCACTGAACGGCTCGTCCAGCATCAGAATTTTGGGCCTGCCCACAAGGATGCGTGCCAGCGCGGTGCGCTGCTGCTGTCCGCCGGAAAGCTGGGCCGGGTAGCGCTTGGCAAGGGATTCCAGCCGCAGGGCCTGCAGCATTTCGGCGCAGCGGGCCTTGCGGGCGGCCTTGTCTTTTTCGGCTTTCAGGCCGCAGAGCACGTTCTGCTCCACGGTCATGTTGGGGAACAGTGCGTAGTTCTGGAACAGCAGGCCCACGCCGCGCTGCTGCGGCGGCAGGTCGATGTGCTGGGCGCTGTCAAACAGCACCCGGCCGTCCAGTACGATGCGGCCCGCATCCGGCTTTACGATACCGGCAATGCAGCGCAGGGTCATGCTTTTGCCGCAGCCGGACGCGCCCAGAATGGCCGTGGCGGTGCTGCGCGCGGCAAAGTTGGCGTGAAGGGTAAAGCCATCCAGCTTTTTGGTAATGTTCACTTCAAGACTCATGCGCGGCCACCTGCTTTCTGTTTTTTCTCCAGCAGATTCACGGCCAGCAGCACCACTGCCGAGATCACGATATCCACCAGCACCCAGCGCATGGCACCGGCTTCGTCGTTGGTGCGCCACAGCTGGTACACGGTGGTGGCAATGGTGGCGGTCTTGCCGGGGGTGTAGCCTGCGATCATGCTGGTGGCACCGTACTCGCCCAGCGCACGGGCAAAGGCCAGCACCGTGCCGGCCAGAATGCCCTGACGGCAGCAGGGCATCCGCACCCGCCAGAAGATCCACACGTCCGACTGGCCCAGCGTTTGCGCCGACCATGCCAGCGTTTCGTCAAAGCTTTCAAACGCGCCGCGCGCCGTGCGGTACATCAGCGGAAAGGCCACCACGATGGATGCAAAGATGGCACTGTACCAGTTCATGACCAGCTTTACGCCGAAATGCTCCATGAAAAAGGCACCCAGCGGCCGCTTTGCGCCGAACAAAAGCAGTAGAAAATAGCCCACCACCGTGGGCGGCAGCACCATGGGCAGGGTGAGCACCACGTCCAGCGCGCCTTTGACAGTGCGCGGCAGCTTGGCAATATAGTAGGCGGCAAAAATGCCAAGGAAGAACACCGCCGCGCAGCTGACGAGGGCGATGCGCAGGCTGTTCCAAAGGGGATACCAGTCCATAAATGATACCTCCGAATAAAAAGGCTTCCCCCGGAGGGGAAGCTCTGAAAAACAACGGATTTACAGTGCGGTGAAGCCCACGCTCTCGAACACGGTCGCGGCGCGGTCGGTCTGCAGATAGGCCAGAAACTCCCTGGCAGCCTCGGCGTTGGGGGCGGCCTTCAGCACGGCGGCAGGATAGATGACCTGACCGCACATCTCTTTGGTGGCCTCATCCACAGGGGTCAGGCCTGCGCTGTAGGCATCGGTGCAGTACACGACACCGGCATCCACGCTGGCTTCGGTGATCTGGGTGGTGACCTCCTTGACGTTGGAGCCGTAGGTGATGACACCGGCTGCGGCCAGTGCTTCCTCGTCCAGAGCGTAGTAGGCAAGGATCTTCTGGGTGTACTGGCCCACGGGCACATCGCTGTTGCCCATGCAGAACAGAATGTCCCCGGCCTTGAGGTGCTCGGCCAGAGAATCGAAGCTGTCGATGCCCTTATCGCCATTCTCGGGCACGCACAGAACGACCTTGTTCTCCAGCAGGTCCACGCGGGAATCGCTGTCCACGAAGTCCAGTCCTTCGGTGTTCAGATCGGCGGAAGCGGTGCTGTCCAGCTGGTTCATCTGCTTCTGACCGGCGGAGATGAACAGGTCGCAGTCCGCGCCTTCCTGGATCTGGGTCTTGAGGGTGCCGGAGGAGTCGAAGTTGAAGCTGAAGGTCACGCCGGGGTTCTCGGCAGAGTAGATCTCGCCGATGGCGGTGAGGGTCTCGGTGAGGGAGGCGGCGGCAAACACGATCAGCTCCACGGATCCACCGGCAGCCTCAGAAGAAGCAGCGGCAGAGCCTGCCACGGAAGATGCGGTGCTGGAAGCGGAGGAGCCGCAGGCGGTCAGGGCCGCAGCGGCACCGGCGATACCGGCAGCAGCCAGAAAGCTGCGGCGGGAAATTTTAGTGTTGTTCATGATAAGCGCTCCTGTTTTTAAAATGAATCTTTGCATTTGATACGGTACAGGATGCGGTGCCGCCCACCGGGATACTTTTTTACTTCCGGGCGCATTCGCCGTCCAGCCCGGCGGCAAGGCGGATGCCGTGCGCAAGGCTGGGCAGGATGTACTCGAGGTTTTCTTTTACGGCCTTAGGGCTGCCCGGCAGGTTCACGATCAGGGTCTTGCCGCGCAGCACGCTGACACCGCGGCTGAGCATCCCGCGCGGTGTGATGGTAAGGCTATGGTACCGCATGGCCTCGGCAATGCCGGGCGCGTTGCGTTCGGCTACGCTCAAAGTCACCTCCGGGGTGATATCCCGGGGTGCAAAGCCGGTGCCGCCGGTGGTGAGGATCAGGTTCACCTGACGGGCATCCGCAAGGCGCAGCAGCTGGGTTTTGAGCTGGGCGGCATCGTCCGGCAGAAGCAGCGCTTCCTCCACCTTGTAGCCTGTGGCGGTGAGCATTTCCACAATGAGCGGGCCGCTTTTGTCCTCCCGTTCGCCGCGGCTGCCCTTATCGGAAAGGGTGATCACTGCCGCGCGCAGGGGCAGGTCTGCCGGGGTGGGCAGCAGCTTCATCTCGTCGCCGGTGTGGATGGTGCCGCCTTTTACCACCCGTGCGAACACGCCCTCCCGCGGCATGATGCAGTCGCCGGTCTGCCGGCGGATGGCGCAGTCGCTGTGGCACTCCTTGCCGATCTGGGTCATTTCCAGCACGGCATCCCCAATGGCAAAAAAGCTGGGCACCGGCAGGGTGGCAAGATCGAACCCTTCCACTACCAGATTTTCGCCAAAGGCACCGTAGTCCACCCAGAGCTTTTGACGGAAAGCTTCAATTTTTTCCGCGCTCAGCAGGCTGACCTGCCGGTGCCAGCTTCCGCCGTGGGCATCGCCCACAATACCCCACTCCGGGGTGAGAACAGCGGACGGCACCGGCGTTTTCAAGGTGCCGCGCCGGGGGCTTGTGCAGATAGCCAGAATTTTACCCATAAATTTGTGTTATCCTCCGATCCGGTACATCCCTCGTGTGGCGGGCATGGAGCCTTGGCCGAAGTGATGTTCCCGGGGTTTTGCCAGAATCGTGTTTTGAATGGCCTGCAAAAGGGCCGCGTCGTCCGCGCCGCTGCGCAGCAGAGCACGCAGGTCGGTGCCGGATTCGCTGGCAAGGCACGGACGCAGAAAGCCCTGACTTGTCAGCCGCACCCGGTTGCAGGAAGCGCAGAATTTGCCGTGCACGGCAGCAATCAACCCAATGCTGCCGCGCCAGCCGGGCGCAGAATAATACACCGCCGGCCCATCGCCAAAGGCCGCACCGGTCACCGGCTGCAGCTGCGGCCAGCGGCGGTAAAAGCGCTCCAGCAGTTCCGGGCCGGAAAGGCAGGGCAGCCCGGCACCAAAGCCAATGGGCATCATCTCAATAAAGCGCACCTGCAGCGGATGCTCCTGTGCGAAGGCAGCAAGGCTTTCCAGCTCGCCCTCGTTCACGCCGGGCTGCGGCACACAGTTCAGCTTGACCGGAATGCCGCTGGCAAGGGCCGCCCGGATGCCGTTTTGCACGGCGGCAAGCTCGTCTTTGCCGGTGATGCGCCGGAAGGTCTCCGGGTGCAAGGTGTCAAGGCTGATGTTCACGCTGTCAAGGCCCGCCGCCAGCAGGGCGGGCAGCTTCTGGGCCAGCAGCACGCCGTTGGTGGTAAGGGCAACGCGGCGGATGCCGGGAATGGCTTTCAGGCCCGCCGTCAGTTGTTCCACGCCCCGGCGCACCAGCGGTTCACCGCCGGTGATGCGCACCGTGTCGATGCCGCACTGGGCGAACAGCGCAGCCAGCCGCAGAAATTCCTCATAGGTCAGAATATCTTCGTGGGCCAGCTTTGGCACGCCGTCCGGCATACAGTAGCGGCAGCGCAGGTTGCACAGGTCGGTGACCGAAAGGCGCAGATAGTGGATATTGCGGCCGTATGCATCAAACATAGCCGCCCTCGGCCCGCACATAGTGCCCGCTCTTGCCGCCGGTCTTCTCGACCAAGTGGATCTCGCCCAGCTCCATGCCCTTATCCACGGCCTTGCACATATCGTAGATGGTGAGCAGCGCGGCAGAAACGCCGGTCAGAGCTTCCATTTCCACGCCGGTCACGCCGATGGTCCTGACGGTGCACACGGCCTCTACGGCCTGCTGTTCGGGCAGAAGGTGAAAATCCACAGTCAGCTTGCTCAGCGGCAGCGGATGGCACAGGGGGATCAGCTCGCTGGTGCGCTTGGCCGCCATGATGCCTGCAATGCGGGCCACGCCAAGCACGTCGCCCTTCTGGGCGGTGCCGTCCCGAACAGCGGCAAAGGCTGCCGCATTCATAGTGATGATGCCGCGGGCCACAGCCTGCCGTGCAGTGACGGGCTTTTCGCTCACATCCACCATCACGGCGCTGCCGGACGCATCAAAATGAGAAAGTTTTGTTTCGCTCATAATTTTTACCTTGATAAAGCTCTTCCCTTTGGGAGAGCTGGCAAAGCCGTAAGGCTTTGACTGAGAGGGTTTCAGCAATGCCCGAAGCCGCAGTTGGGCCAGTGGCATTCGGCGCAGCCTAAGCACAGCCCGCCCTCGCCCAGCCGGGCAATGTCCTCGGCAGTGATGGGGTCGTCGGCCAGCAGGCGCGGCAGCAGCAGGTCAAAAATGGTGCGCTTGGCGTACATCACGCAGCCGGGCAGGCCGCACACCGGCACACCGTCCAGATAGCTCACAAGGAACATGGCACCCGGCAACACCGGTGCGCCATAGGTGATGATCTCGGCACCGGTGTTCTTGATGGCAAGCGGCGTGCGGTCGTCGGGGTCTACGCTCATGCCGCCGGTGGTAAAGATCAGCTCGCAGCCTGCGGCCTTTGCTTCCAGAATGGCGGCGGTGATCCCGGCGGGGTCATCGTCGCAGGTTTTGTGATAGGTCATCTCGCAGCCGTATTCGGCCAGCTTGCCCACCAGAATGGGGGTGAATTTGTCCTCGATGCGTCCCTTGAACACCTCGCTGCCGGTGGTGATGACCGCAAACTTTTTCGGGTGGAAAGGCAGCACGTTCAGGATGGGTTCGCTGCCTGCCGCAGCCTGCATGGCATCCATCTTCTCCTGCTCGATCACCAGCGGGATGATGCGGGTGCCGGCCAGCTTCTGGCCCTTTTTCACGGGCAGGTCGCCGTGGATGGCAGCGATCATCATTTGGGGTGTGCGGTTCACGGCCAGCAGGGCGGCGCGGTCGATCTTCAAAAGACCGTCGCAGTCGGCAACCAGTTCGATCTTGCCTTCCTTCGGCTCAGTGCCGTGGATGTTGCGGCCCGCCGCTGCCTTGTACAAAAGGGCAGCGGCTTCGTCCTCGTGCAGGATGCCGGGGCGCTTCTCCCAGACATAGAGATTCTCTTTGCCAATGGAGAGCAACACGGGGATATCCTCCGGCTGGACGATGTGCCCTTTGCGGAAGCGTGCTCCCTTGAACTGGCCGGGAATGATCTGTGTAATGTCGTGGCAGAGCACCTGCCCGACAGCGTCTTCGGTACGGATGAGTTTCATGCAGAACCTCCGTTACAGGGACGGCATCTGGTTCTCGATCCAGTCTGCCAGAGCAGCAGGATCGTCCAGTGCAAAATCAGCGCCCGGCACATCGCCCACGATGGCCATGGGCTGGAACGCGGTGCCCACCGGGCTGACCGAGCTGCGCACCACTTCGATCTTGGCCCAGCCGCTGTCGCCAAAGCCTTCCAGCAGTACAAGGTCGTAGCCGTGGCGCTCGAACAAAGCCAGCAGGTCCTGCTCGTTCAGGCGGAACTGCTCGGTAAGCAGATAGCGCCCGGCAGTAAACACGGCCACACCCTCGGCACCGGCCTCATGCAGGCGGTCGGTCTCGGCGGGCAGGCGCAGATCGTCAGCCTCGCGGATCACGCCCACCTTCAGCCCGCGGCTCTTGAGCACCGGCAGCAGCGCGGCCAGCAGAGCGGTCTTGCCGCTGCCTGCGGAACCGCTGACAGCCAGCACTGCCGGATGCTTGAAGCTCAGTTCGGCGGCAAGCGCCTGTTTTTGTTCACTGTACAAAAGTATCACCCTCCGTTTTATCCCATCGGCAAAAACTGCCGGTTCACTCCTCAATGCGCACAAAGCGCGGCTGCACTTTGCCGTCCCGCTCCACGGTCTCGCACCACATGGCGGCAGGACGCACCCAAAGCCCGCGTTCCCCGTACAGGGCGCGGTACACCACCATTTCCTCTTCGGTCTCGCTGTGGCGGGCCATGCCCAGCACTTCGTATTCGTTGCCCTTGAAATGCCGGTAGCGGCCCGGCTGCACATTATATTTGAATGCTTCCATGTTATCCTCTTTTACACTGACACGCGGCATTCCGGTGCAGAATGCCATATTTATAATCAGTATAGCATATTTCAGCACGGCAAAAAAGGCTTTGGCAGGAAAGATGGAGAAAAAGGCGGCAGGCGGCGGCAAAAGCCGGGAGACAGAGTTGGGTGCTTGAACTGCCGCGCCACAGATGCTATACTGAAACGATAAGGGGATACCCCCCTGAAAAAGCTCTGAAGATAAAGGAAAAAGCCCTATGAGGATCGGACTTATTGAATTTCTGCTCATCCTTGCCATTGCGTCGCTCACCATCGGGCCGCAGGTGGCATTGTTCGTGGATCGCTGGATGCGCCGGGCAAACCGCGCCAATGCCCGCGCTGCCCGCCGCCGTGCCGAGTATGCGGCCCAGATGGCGGTGGAGCGGGACGCGCTGCTCAAGCGGTTCCGCACGGCCAGCACGGTGTTTGGCGTGTGCATCCTGCTGGCGCTGGTGTATGCACTGGTGTTCCGGCCCATCGATACACCGCCGCAAGGCTACACCGCGCCAGATGTCCGGCAGGATACCGGTGCAGCACAGACGGCCCTTGCCACCGATCATAAGGGAACGCTGGATCTGGGCGAATATCAGGGTGTGGACTGCATCCGCACACAGGACGGCCTTGTGTATGCCGCAGCATACGACGGCGCAGCCTTAAAAAAGCGCACGAGCGACCTTGTACGCACCGACGGCGGACACGATGCGGCCATCCTTTCCGTGGACGGTGAGCTGACCGGTTTTGCCTTTGACGGCAGCGGGGACCTGTGGCTGAGCATCCTCACGCCCGGCGGCGGCAGCCTGTGCCGCGCCGCCCACGACAGCTGGGGCACGGCGGTGGAGCAGGTAGTGACCCAGATCGACGGTGCACCGCTGGGGGCTGTCTCGGCGGTGGAAGCTGCGCCGGACGGCAGGATCTACTTTGCTGTTGCTGCCAGTGCCAGTGCCGCGGACGGGCTGGAGAGCACTCTGCGCACCGAACTGCTGGCCCACACCGGCACGGGCTGCGTGTATGTATACGACCCGGCAGCACGCACGGTGCAGAAGGTGCTGGGCGGTGTGGCCGGTGCTTCCGGGCTGGCCCTGAGCCGGGACGGCAGCACGCTGTTCGTGGCTGACCTTGGGAACCGCTGTGTGTGGAGCGCTGCCGCCGATGCCCGCGACCTGACGGCGGGCGGTAAAAACTGCCAGAGCTTTGTTTCCGGCCTGCCGGGGTATCCCGGTGCGCTTGCTATGGATGCAGACGGCACCCTGTACATCGGCTACCGGTGGGCGCGCAGCAGCTGGCTGGAAAAGAACGCCGACAGCACCCTGCTGCGGGGCATTGCCCTGCGTGCAGGCCAGAATCTACAGGAAAAGCTATTCAGCCTGCCTGCCGATGCGCCCTGCGCGGAAGCTGTAGATACGGCAGACGGCAGCTGGAAGCGGACGGTCTCCAGCAAGGGTGCAGGCGGTGTGACAGCTCTGTGCCCGGTGGAGAGCAGGCTGTATCTCGGCCTTGCAGGCAGCGAAAAGGTGCGCAGTGCAAATCTTTGATCTTTGATAAAAACCGAGGTGTTTTTTATGACAGAAGAATTCAAAAAACAAATCGAGATGCAGGCCCGGCAGGCAGTGACCGAACTGCTGGCCGAAGCAAAGCTGAAGAAGGGCGATGTGTTCGTGGTGGGCTGCTCGTCCAGCGAGATCGTGGGCGGGCACATTGGCAAGGATTCCAGTCTGGAAGCCGCGCAGGCCGTGTACGCGGGCATTGCCCCAGTGCTGGCCGAAAACGGCATCTGGCTGGCCGCGCAGTGCTGTGAGCATCTGAACCGCGCTATTATCATCGAGCGGGAAGCCGCCGAAAAATACGGCTGGGAAGAGGTGTGCGTGGTGCCCCGCCCCCACGCAGGCGGCAGCTGGGCCACTACCTGCTGGAAGAAGTTCCGGGAGCCGGTGGCCGTGGAAGAAATTCGCGCCCACGCAGGCATCGACATCGGCGGCACCCTCATCGGGATGCACCTGAAGCGGGTGGCAGTGCCGGTGCGGCTGAGCCTGAACAAAATTGGCGAAGCGAATATTCTGTGCGCCCGCACCCGCCCGAAACTCATTGGCGGCGAGCGCGCAAAGTATACCGAGGAGGATTGAGCAGCATGGCAGAAAAAAATCTGGAACAGATGAAGGAAGCCGTGGCAGAGATCCGGGAGAAAATGGCGGCAGCCGCCCGCGAGGCAGGCCGCGACCCGGCGGCGGTGCAGCTGTGCGCCGCCTGCAAGACCCGCACGGCACAGACCGTGGCTGAAAGCGCAGCCCTGCCCATTGATGTGTTCGGTGAGAACCATGTGCAGGAGCTGTGCGCAAACTTTGACGCAGGTGCTTACTGCGGCAAGCCCAGCCACTTTATCGGCCATCTGCAGACGAACAAAATTAAAAAAGTGCTGGGCCGTGCCAGCCTCATCCAAAGCGTGGACAGTGAGCATCTGCTGAACGCCATCGAGAAGGAAGCCGCCAAAGCCGGCATCGTGCAGAACGTGCTGCTGGAGGTGAACATCGGCGGCGAGGAGAGCAAGACCGGCGTGGCACCGGAAGCGCTCTGGCCGCTGCTGGATGCCGCTGCTGCACAGGAGCACATCCGGGTCAAGGGGTTGATGGCCATTCCGCCCGTGAACGACGACGATGCCCGCAACCGCCGCTATCTGGCCGAGGTGTACAAGCTGTTTGTGCAGGCCGGAGAGCGCGGCTATTCCAACGTGTCCATGGAGACCCTTTCCATGGGCATGAGCGGCGACTTTGAAAACGCCATCCGGGAGGGTGCCACCCTCGTGCGCATCGGCACCGCCATCTACGGCGAGCGGGATTACAGTAAAAAGTAAGAGAACGAACCCTCTCCGTCATTGCTGCGCAATGCCACCTCCCCCGAAAGGGGGAGGTTTTGTACAGCTTCCCGAAAGATGCAAAGGCTCCCCCTCTCGGAGGAGCTGGCGAACGAAGTGAGCCTGAGAGGGTTTTACAACAGGAGGAACCATGTCAAAAACCAAGATCAACGACCCCGGGGCGCACCACGCAGGCAGCGGTGCGCTGATCCGGCGTTTTCTGCCCTATCTGGCAAAGTACAAAATGACCCTGTTTCTGGACCTGTTCTGTGCGGCGCTGACCACCCTGTGTGACATCGTGCTGCCTAAGATCATGAGCACTATCACCAACGCCGCCATGGGCGTGGGCATCACTCTGACGGCGGGCATCGTGCTGCGGCTGGCAGCACTCTATTTTGTGCTGCGCATCATCGACGGTGCAGCCAGCTATTACATGTCCAGCATCGGTCATATCATGGGCGTGCACATCGAGACGGATATGCGCCGCGATGCCTTTGACCACCTGCTCAAGCTGGACCACACCTACTACAACAACACCAAGGTAGGCACCATCATGGGCCG
>OOAO01001511.1_pt1 | contig 19287 bp, 18 predicted proteins | sample 1671821 | NCBI WGS metagenome assembly OOAO01 (sample SAMN06348196, study PRJEB24527) | human gut metagenome | biome: human gut; feature: ankylosing spondylitis patient; material: feces | host: Homo sapiens | place: China | collected 2015-10 | reverse complement strand
TAGATGTGTATTTGAAAGGAAAAGTACGCATAGATGTCGGAAATCTTTTTTCACTTGAGAATATTGTAAACTTAACAGCAAGGTATAAAAAAGGAGACGAAAAAGCACGCAAAGAACAGGAAGAAACAGAAAAAGAAGAAGCTAGTACAGAAAAGAAAGAAGAAACATCAAAAGACGATGAGGCAGAGAAAGAAGAGGATAAAAAAGATGACCAAAAGGATGATCAAAAGGATGATCAGGAAGGAACAAAGGTACCGGAAAAAGAATTAGAACCATTATCAAAAGAAAGTAAAAAGGCAATAGAAGAAGCCTACGAGGCTATTCAGAAACTTACCGTAGAAGAACTGCAGGAAGAAAGTAAACAATATGCAGAAATCCCAGTCACAGAATTAATGCAGGACGAAGATTATATTAATATACCCGGAACTCCGCTTGCAAAGATTGCAAAATTAGCAGATAAAACACAGGGAGTCACACTGGTAAAAGGCAGATATGAAGGTCAGAAAGAAGAAGGTATTTATGAATACGGGGATACCGTAGATTATACGATCACATTAACGAATGCAGGAACTGCAGATTTATATAACCTGCTTGTGGATGACACTTTAGATAAGAAACTATTATCTATATTAAAATCAGATTCTATTACTATTACAACTGGGCAGGTTACAACAAAGATGGGAGATACCATTCAGGTTAGGACAGCAGAGAAAGATGAAGACATAGGAAAAGACTCAGAATCCATAACAAAGCAGTTAGAAAGTCGTTCTGTTGTATTAGATCATCTAAAAAGTGGAGATAGTGTCGCTATTCATTTAAAGGGAATCATACAATCAGGAGCGAACAGAGACACTGGATTAAATAATATGGTACATCTTGTAGCGCAGTATAAAACAGTGAATGAGAATGGAGAAAACGAAGAAAATTATGTTGAAGATACCCCAGAGATGACGGATAACGATACAGTAGGAATCGGTACTCCAGATATTTTAGCAGCCAAAAAAGCAGAAAAAGTATGGAACTTATAAAGAGGGAGAAGAAGTTCAGTTTATACTTACAGTCACTAATGTGGGTAATGGAACGGCAAATCATGTAAAAGTAACAGAAGAACCATCAGCGGAGTTGAAAAAATATGTTCAAATGAAAGGGTTTGCCAATAAAGCTGGTGATGTGATACGAACAAAAAAGGGAAAAGAACTACATATAGAAACATCAAAAAAACGAGAACTCTGTTTGAAAAAAATAGAAGCGGAGTGGTCATTACAGGACAAAATAAAGATGGCAGTAAGATACCAACGACATCAAAGATGAGTGATTATGACAAAATTAATTTAAAAGAAAAGGAAATAAAGAATCAAAATCCAAAGAAAAATAGAGAAACTGGCACGAAAGGAAATGGAGCAAAAACAGGAGATAATACTCCGGTTTTTATGTATAGTTTCTTAAGTATAGCAGCCATCTTAGCACTTAGCGTTCTCATCTCTTATAAAAATAAAAAACGAAAAAATTGAAAACGCGAAGAAACATAATAGCAATATAACGATAAAATAAGAGAGGGTAAGAAATCTTAATCTCTGCTTACCCTCTCAAAAACTTGACATAATCTATGAATTTTGATATTATATTCGTTGTGAAAACGAGGCGTGGCTCAGTTTGGTAGAGCGCTGCGTTCGGGACGCAGAGGCCGTGGGTTCGAGTCCCGTCGCCTCGATTCTAAAACCGCATAAATAAAGGCTCTGAGGACTCCGTGAATATTTAGTAAATCAAAGTAATCAAGAAGTGAGATTTTGTACGAAGGAGCTTAATAAAATTTTGAAAATTATATCAGCAAAAGCATCGGAAATCTACTTAAACGATAGATTTTCGGTGCTTTTTTGTTGAGATAGTTTTATTTGAAAGAGAAAATAATATATAGTGCTTTATGGTCTCTGTCCCATTCCACCTTCTAATGTGATTGTCTCTCCGTTCATATATTTGAAATCAGGCGAAGCTAACTGAACGCATACTCTTCCGATTTCTTTCTCAACATCTCCATAATGTCCTGCAGGAGGCATTTTAACATTAGCTTCAAAGGCTTCAGGATAAGCCTGCTGGAAATTTTCAAGCTGTGCTGTCCATGCGAGTGGACAAATGATATTAGCATTGATGCCGTCAGGACCCCATTCATTTGCGGCAACTCTGGTAAGACCACGGATTCCTTCTTTTGCTGCAGCATAAGCACATTGACCATAGTTTCCAAATAATCCGGCACCGGATGCAAAGTTAATGACAGAGCCTTTTGTCTCTTTCAAATGAGGGTAACATGCTTTCATATAGTAGAATGCAGCATAAAGACCGGAATAAAGTGCGAGATTAAATTGTTCAGTCGTATGATCAGCTAAAGTAACTCCAGAAGCAGATGCCTGTGCATTATTGATCAGGACATCGATCCGTCCGAATTTGGCGATTGTTTCATCAATGACATTCCGCACGACTGTCTCGTTGTCAGCACCGGCACTTACATCGGCTTGGACTGGTAGAACTTCGATATTGTATAATCTCTCGAGTTCCTCTTTGGCATCGGCAAGTTTCTGTTTATTTCTTCCTGTAATAACGAGGTTTGCATCTTCCTTTGCGTATGCAGTTGCAATTCCATAACCAATAGACCCACAGCTTCCATCTTTTAATACAGATCTTCCGCCACCAGTGATGATGGCTGTTTTACCTTTTAAAAATCCCATAAGTTTTACCTTCCATTATTAAGTGATGAGACAATCATAACAAATAAATTGTGTGGAATCAAGGAATAATTTCGTTAATTATCTGACAATTATGCTAATTTATTAATTAACGAAAAGATTCCGATCCGGAATGAACTAAATTTGGAACAACATAAAAAAATCTGCATTTTACAGAAAAAAGAAAGAAATAAAAAGAAAACCGCAGAAAAACAAATAGAAAACGAGCGATTTCTGACAGAAAATTCACAAAGAATAAATAAAAACTATCGATAATATAAAATCCATAGATGGAATCTTACGATATAAAACTTAAAATTCTGTATACAATATTCAAACATTAGTAAAACTGCACAAAAAACAGACACTTTCTTTGAAAACAAAGCTCAAAATCTGTGAAATAGAACTAAAATGTTTGAAATCAACAAAAAATGATTGACTAAAACATAACAGTGTATTAAAATAAAGACATCAAATAAAGAAAGCGCTTTTTGATAGAGTAATTAAAAGATAAAAGGTTATTTAAGGAATTATGTAATCAACATTTTGGAGGTAAAAATATGAAGGCGATTGTAAGATATGGACAGGCATTTGGTGGTTATACAATGAGAGACGTTCCAGAACCAACATGTGGACCAGAAGACATCATCTTAGAGATCAAAGCAGCAGCAATTTGTGGAGCTGATATGAAACACTGGAGAGTTGATAATGGATCTGATGAATTCAACTCAATCCGTGGACATGAGTTTGCAGGAGAGATCGTTCAGGTTGGAGAAAAAGTAACAGATTGGAAAGTAGGACAGAGAGTTGTTTCTGATAACAGTGCTCACGTATGTGGTGTCTGCCCAGCTTGCGAAATGGGAGATTTCCTTTGCTGTGAAGAAAAAGTTAACCTTGGATTAGATAATAACACATGGGGTGGAGGATTCTCAAAATACTGCAAGATTCCTGGAGAAATCTTAAGAATCCACAAACATGCGATCTGGGAGATTCCAGAAGGTGTTAAATATGAAGAAGCAGCAGTACTTGATCCTATCTGTAACGCATACAAAGCAGTAGCTCAGCAGTCTCACCTGATCCCAGGACAGGACGTTGTAGTATTCGGTACAGGACCACTTGGATTATTCTCAGTACAGATCGCAAGATTAATGGGAGCTGTAAACATCGTTATGGTAGGCCTTGATGAAGACGTTGATACTCGTTTCCCAGTTGCTTTAGAAGTTGGAGCTACACACGTAGTTAATGGATCTAAAGAAGATGTTGTAAAACGTTGTACAGAAATCTGCGGAAGAGACAACTTAGGATTAGTGATCGAGTGTTCTGGAGCTAACATCGCATTAAAACAGGCAATCGAAATGACAAGACCAAACGCTGAGATCGTTCGTGTAGGTATGGGATTCAAACCATTAGAATTCTCTATCAACGATATCACATCTTGGAATAAGAGTCTGATCGGTCATATGGCTTATGATTCTACATCTTGGAGAAATGCGATCAGATTACTTGAATCTGGACAGATCAAAGTTCAGCCACTGATCACACATAGATTAGGATTATCTGAATATGAAAAAGGATTCGATGCAATGGCATCTAAAGAAGCTATCAAAGTAATCTTCCACTATGATTTTGAAGACTAATAATTATTAGATTTAAAGACAAAAGCAGTCTTACTAAGGAGCAGAGTATGGAACGAAAATTAATGATCGCACCATCTATGGGTTGCTGTGATCTCTTTGATATGGAACGTCAGGTTCGTATCATCGATGAAAAATCAGACTTCTTACATATGGATATCAAAGATGGTGTATATGTACCAAGCTTTGGAATCGGACCAGAATTTCTAGCAGCATTAAAGGACAAAGTTAGTACACCAATGGATGCACATTTAATGATCAAGCATCCACAACAGTACCTTGAAACGTTTGCAAAGGCAGGGGCGGCTTATATTACGCCCCACACAGACTGCATCGAGGGAGATGCTTTCGTAACGATCAACAAGATCAAAGAACTTGGATGTAAAGCAGGAATCGCATTAAATCCATCCGTACCTTTAGAGACAATTGAGTATTATTTACCATTACTTGACAAGGTAACAATCATGATCGTAGACGCAGGTATTTCTGGACAGAAGGTCATTGAACAAACATATGACAAGATACGTAAACTGGTTAAGATACGTGAAGAAAAGGGACTTGATTTCTTAATTGAAGCCGATGGATCCATGAACAGAGATGTCTATCGTCCATTATACGAAGCAGGAGCAGATATGGTAGTCTTAGGACCTCCAGCACTGTGGAATAAGGCTGATGACTTCGAAGAAGCATGGGCTATCATGGAAAATGAGCTTGAAAGCGAGCTTAATTAAACAAAGAGAGGAAAAAACAAATGTCAAACAAAAACGCAAATATCGGAGCAAGACTCGACCGTCTGCCAAACTCTGGTTGGCATATTAAAATGTGGTTAGTATCCGCATTCGCATTATTAGTATGCTGGTCAAATGGTATCGGTGGAGCAGTACAGAACGTACTTTTAAATGAGTTACACTGGTTAGAGCCAGGATCAACATTACTGGCTATGTGGGGAACAACTTACACAGCAGGTCAGTTATTCGGAGCATTAGTTGGTGGTCCGATCGGTGATAAGATCGGTCGTAAAAAATCTATCTTATTATATGAAGTGATTCACATCATCGCTATGATCGGTGGAGCAGCAGCACCTAACGTAACAGTATTATATGTATTCCGTTTGATCCAGGGATTTGGATTAGGAGCATTATTAGTCGTATTATTCGCAGCATTTACTGAGTATGTACCTGGTAAGAACCGTGGTGTATGGTCTTCCAGAAACTCATTCATCGGTAACTTTGCTCATCCAATCTGTAATGGTATCGCATTAGTGATCGTTTCTACAGGAGTCAGCATGAACATGAACTGGAGAATCCAGTACATCATTCCTTCTGTATTATCTATCATTGCAAGTATCATTATTTATAACAAATACCCAGAATCTCCACGTTGGTTAGAATCTCAGGGTAGAGTTGAAGAAGCAGATGCTATCATGACATCAATCGAAAAAGAAATTGAAGCATCTACAGGTAAACCATTACCACCAGTTGAAGCAGTTGAAGCAAAAGCAGTTAAAAACTTACCATACTCTGCATTATTTAAAGGTAAATTATTAAAGAGAACAATTTGTGGTTCTTTAGTACTGATCGGTATGAACACAATTCAGTACACACTGATGAACTGGATGCCTTCATTATTAAGTTCATTAGGATATGATACATCACAGTCTCAGTTCATGACAATGTTTGGTCTGTTCGGTGCACCATTTGGAATCTTCCTTGCATCTTTATACATGGATAAAGTACCAAGAAAAGCAACAGGTGTTATCTTACTGATCGCCATGGCTGTTATGGGTGTCATTACATCTAAACAGACAACAATGACAGCACTGATCGCTTCAACATTTGTATTAAATACATTCATCTATATGTATGTATGTTACGCATCAGCAGTATATGTACCAGAAATGTGGCCAACATCTGCAAAATTATCAGGATCTGGATTCTGTAATGCAATGGGTCGTGTAAGTAATATCTTCTTCCCATTCTTAGTTACATCTGTAGCAGCAGGATCTATGGGATCTAACGGTGTATTCGTACTGATCTCTGCAGTAGCAGTGATCATCGCTGTATCAATCATCGTATTCGGTGTTGAGACAAGAGGTGAATCTGTCGAAGATATCGGTAATATTGAGTAATCAAATTAGGGAATCCTAAAAATAACTTAACATAAAATATAACAATCAGTAATTGGTGTCCGTCCTTTGTTGGCCGGGCACCGAAACAAAAAAGGAGCATTTGCTATGAAAAATTCAGAAGCAATCTTAGTAACACCAAAACAATTTGAGATTCAGGAATGTGCAGTTCCAGAACCAAAAGATCATGAAATCTTAATGAAAGTTGAATATGTTGGAATGTGTGGATCTGATATTCATGGATTCGAGTTTGGACCATTCATCCCACCTAAAGATCCTAACCAGAAAATCGGTCTTGGACATGAAGTAGCTGGTGAAGTTGTAAAAGTTGGAGCAAAAGTAACAAAATTCAAACCAGGAGATAAAGTACTGATCGAACCTGGTGTACCAGATGATTCTTGTGAATATTGCCGTACAGGACGTTACAACATTTGTCCAGACGTAGATTTCATGGCAACACAGCCTAACTACAAAGGTGCTCTTTGTGAGTACATGACACATCCAGAAGAATGGACATACCATGTACCAGAAGGAATGACAACAATGGAAGCAGCATTAGTAGAGCCAGCAGCAGTTGGTATGCATGCAGCAATCCTTGGAGAAGCAAGATTAGGAAAAAGCATTGTAATCCTTGGAGCAGGAACGATCGGACTTATGGTACTTCAAGCTTGTAAGAGTCTTGGAGCAACAGACATCACAGTTGTAGATGTTATGGACAAACGACTTGACCTTGCAAAAGAACTTGGAGCCTCCAGAACGATCAATGGTGCAAAAGAAGGCACAGTTGCTCTTCTTCGTTCAGAAGAATTATTCGGAGATCATGGTGTGGAACTTGTATTTGAATGTGCAGGATCTACATTTACAGCAAATCAGGCAGTACAGATCGTAGCTCGTGGTGGAAAGATCATGATGGTAGGAACACAGTCTAAACCAGTTCCGATCGACTTCTTAAAAATCAACCGTGAAGTAACGATCCAGACATCATTCCGTTACTGCAACAATTATCCTCAGACAATTGAAGCAATCAGAAGCGGTAAGTTTAATGTAAAAGATATGGTAACACATGTATATGATTACAAAGATGTACAGCAGGCATTCATGGATGCAATCGATCCAGAAAAGAAAACTGACATGGTAAAAGGTGTTATCAAAGTCGCTGAATAAACAACAACATTTAGAACAAGAAAAGGAGAAATTAAAATGATCGCAGATATCAGATTTTGGGAACAGAAAGCTAGTGAAGGACATTATGCAATCCCTCACTTTAACGTATGGAACGCAGAAATGTTAATGGGAGTTATTGATGCAGCAGAAGAACTTCGTGCACCAATCATCATCTCTTTCGGAACAGGATTTACAGGAAATACTTCTTTTGAAGATTTCTGTTATATGATGGAATCCATGGCTAAAAAAGCTACAGTACCAGTGATCTTACATTGGGATCATGGTCGCAACTGGACAATCTTAAAGAACGCAGTAGATCACTGCATGAACTCTGTAATGCGTGATGCATCTGCATTACCATATGAAGAAAACGTTGCAGAGATCAAGAGATGTGTAGATTACTTCCATGCATACAACATTCCAGTAGAAGCTGAATTAGGACATGTAGGAAATGAAACAGTATATGAAGAAGCATTAGCTGAATATGCATACACAGATCCTTCTCAGGCAAAAGATTTCGTAGAAAGAACAGGATGTGATTCTTTAGCAGTAGCAGTAGGAAACGTACATGGTGTTTACTCTGCTGAACCAAAGATCAGATTTGATATTATCGAAGCAGTTAACAAAGAAGTTAGTGTACCACTTGTACTTCATGGAGCTTCTGGTATCGGTGATGAAGATATCAAAAAAGCAATCCAGTGTGGAATCGCTAAGATCAACATTCATACAGAACTTTGCCAGGCAGCTATGGAAGCTATCAACGAACATAAAGACGAACCTTTCTTAGCTGTAGAACGTGCAGTTCGCCAGGCAGTAAAAGAACGTGCTATGTACAAGATCAAATTATTTGGTGATGACGGAAGGGCTGATGAATAAAGTGGAGAAAAAGTTAGACGTATTGTGTCTGGGAGCAGCGGTAGTAGATATCCCGCTGCGCCCAGTATCAAGAGAAGTTTTTGATATAGAATCATATCCGGTTGATAACATCGCGATGGCTGTCGGTGGAGACGCTATGAATGAGTCAACGATCATCAGCCGTCTTGGATTCAAGACAGGGTTGATGGCAGCGATCGGTGATGATGCAGCAGGAGCATTCATTTTACGTTCTTGCGATGAAGACAATATCGATACAGAAGGTGTGACAATTGATCCAAACTTAAATACATCCATTAATATCGGACTTGTAACAGAGGATGGAGAAAGAACATTTATCACAAACCGTAACGGAAGTCTTTGGAAAGAGAATATCGAGCATGTAAACTTCGACAAGATCAAAGAAGCAAAAATCTTATCTTTAGCAAGTATTTTTAACTGTCCTTTACTGGATGGAAAAACATTGGAAAAGATCTTCTCATTCGCAAAAGAACAAGGAATGACAATTACAGCTGATATGATTATGCCTCGATTAGGAGAGACATTAGATGATATCGCTGGTGCATTACAGTATGTAGATTACTTCTTCCCTAACTACGATGAAGCTTGTCTGATGACAGGTGAAAAAGATGAAGCAAAGGTGGCAGATAAACTGTTCTCTTACGGAATCAAAAACGTAGTTATGAAGATCGGTACTCGTGGATGCTACATTCGCAACAAAGATGGTGTTATGATCGTGCCAGCATGTAAAGGAATTACAGCAGTTGATACGATCGGTGCAGGAGATAACTTCGCATCTGGATTCATCGCAGCCCTGCTTCAGGGAAAAGATATCAAAGAATGTGGTGAATATGCAAACTGTACAGCGGCGATCGCAGTACAGCATCCAGGAGCAACATCAGGAGTACAGAATCGTCAGATGGTAGAAGATATGCTCAAGAAGTATAAAGAAGACTACAAATAGAATTTGGTTAATTGGTTGTTAGATCTGAAAGGAAAATTTAAAATGAAAACAATGAAATTAGGAAAAACAGGAATGGACGTTTCAAGAATCGGTCTTGGAACATGGTCAATCGGTGGTGGATCTGCCTGGGGTGGAGACCACGATCTTCAGACAGTAGTAGATACGATCAGAGAAGCTCCAAAAGCTGGTGTTAACTTAATCGATACAGCTCCAGGATACAACTTTGGTAACAGTGAAAAGATTCTTGGTAAAGCCTTAGAAGGAATGAACCGTGAAGATGTTAAGATCATCACAAAATGTGGTGTAACATGGGATCAGGAAATGAAAGGTGACCTGTTCAACAAAGTTAACGGAATTCAGTTATACAAGAACTTAAACAGTGAATCTGTGAAAAAAGAGATCGAAGCTTCCTTAGAACGTCTTGGAACAGACTATGTTGATGTATATATGACACATTGGCAAGCTACACCAGGAACAGAATATTTCGTTCCTATCCAGAAAACAATGGACGTTTTAAATGACTTAAAAGCACAGGGAAAAATCAAAGCAATCGGTGCTGCTAACGTAGACATCAACCATATCCAGGAATACATCAAATATGGTGATCTTGATATCATCCAGTGCAAATATTCTATCTTAGATCGTGGAATCGAAGATGAAATTATTCCATGTGCTCGTGAAAATGGCATCACAATTCAGTGCTATTCTCCACTTGAAATGGGATTATTATCTGGAACATTCCCAAGAGACTACAAACCAGTAGGAGCTCAGATTCCTAAGAAATGGTTCCAGCCAGAAAACATGCAGAATGCAATGGATATGATGGAATCTTGGAAACCATTATGTGAAAAATATGACTGCACAATTGCTAACTTAGCACTTGGATGGATTCTTGCACAGGGTGATTTCTTAAACTTATTAAGTGGATCTACAACAGTAGACGAAATCAGAGAAAATGTAAAATCTGCAGAATTAGAATTAGATCCTGAAGATGTAGCATTCATGAGAGAATCAGCAGAAGCAATCGATAAATAAAAATCAGAAAGAGATCCCTTGTGAGAGAAAAATTGAAAATGTTGGAAAACATGGAAAAAAGTCTTTGAATTCCACAAAATCAATGATAGAATAAAAGAAAGTCACAGAACATTTAAGAAGTATGTGACAAATAAGAATATATACTATATTAAAAAATTTACAAGGGGGGGTGTCCCGTGAAGAACCGTTTAGAACATATAAGAGAGCAAGTTAAGAATGAAAAGAAAGTCACAGTATCCGAACTAAGTAAGATCTACAAGGTAACGGAAGAGACGATCCGAAGAGATCTTGAAAAGCTGGAAAAGGAAGGTTTTTTGACGAGAACATTTGGTGGTGCTGTATTGAACAGTGCAAGTCAGAAGGAACATATCCATTTTTATAAGCGAACATCGATCAATCAAAAGGAAAAAGCTAAGATCGCGCAACTCTTTAAGGAAGTATTAGATCAGAAGAGAACGATAGCAGCAGATGCCAGTACGACTGTCATGGAAGCCATTCGTTTACTGAAGGCAAACCGTAATATTACCGTACTGAGTTCATCAACAGAGATTTTCCGTGAGATGACAGGATCAGAGATTCATATTCTTTCAACAGGCGGCGTGTTCAATGAGGACTCCCTCTCTCTGCAAGGGAACTTAGCAAAAGAAAATATTAGAAGGTATCATGTGGATCTTGCACTGCTCAGCTGTAAAGGACTTGATATGGACAAAGGTATCATGGACTCCAGCGAACGAGAAGCAGATGTCAAGACAGAGATGGTAAAACAGGCACTAGAAGTAGCTCTTCTTGCAGATCATACAAAATTTGAGAGAACGGCATTTGTACAATTTTTAGACTGGGATCAGGTAACCTATCTGGTAACCGATGAAAGACCGTCAGATCAATGGGTTGAATTTTGTAAAGAAAAAGGAATCACGTTGATTTATTAAGAAGATATGATAGTCTGTGATGCTACCGTTTCAATCGCACCACATGGTAAAACGGAGGTGCACAATGGACGCAAAACGGAAAGAAAGCATGTCTATCATGAAGAAGATCATGATCGCGATGGCAACAGGAATTCTATTAGGAGTTGTTTGCTTGTGGCTGCGTGAATCACTAACAGCAGGCGGTAATGAAGGTACGTGGAAACTGATCAATCGGATCTTCTTTCAGGACATCACACAGGAAAAGGGATTTTATTCTCTTGGCTTATTCTATATCATACAGCAGTTATTTATGAGAGGTCTGCAGCTGGCAATCGTACCACTTGTTTTATCATCATTAAGCCTTGCATTATGCAGCATGGCAGATCCAAAGAGACTTGGAAAGATCGCAGGAAAGACAATTGGAACATTCGTAGGATTTTATGTATGCGGTGCAACATTAGCTGGATTGTTTGCATACTTTATCAAATCCATGGGATGGTTCTCTGTGAATCTTCCAGAAACAACGACTTCTAATGTAGCAACACTAGAGGCATATAATCCATTGACAACAGTGATCAATGCGGTGCCATCGAATGTTGTGGAAGTACTTGGTTCAAACAACAGCATTCTGGCAGTTGTTGTAGTAGCTGTGATCTTAGGGCTTTCAATGAATGCTCTGGGAGACAAAGCAGCAACCATTAAGAGCTTATTACAGAATCTCAATGATATCGTACAGGTATATATGGACTTTTTGATCAACAAGGTCAGTCCGATTGCGATCTTCTGTATGTTAGCCAGAACATTTGCAACTTATGGAACAGAATATATCAGACCAACGTTAACATTTATGATCGCAACGATCTTTATCAGTTTAGCATTGGTTGTAACGATTTATCCAATCGGTATCTTCCTCTTAACTGGCTTAAATCCATTCAAGTTTGCAAAGAAGATTTTTAAAGTTGGAATGTTCGCAGCAGCGACTCAGTCATCTGCAGCAACACTTCCTTTAAACAGAAAAACATGCATGGAAGAACTTGGATGCAGCAAGGAGATTAGTAGTTTCGTACTTCCAATGGGAATGACCATTAATATGAACGGAACAACTGCCATGCATATGGTTGCGATCACATTTATCGCAACAGCAGCTGGGATCAATATCACACCAACTCAGCTGATCACAGCAGCATTCCTGTCTATTTGTGTAGCGATGGGAACACCTGCGATCCCGGTAGCTGGAACAACATTGATCTTTGTTATCATGTCAGGATTAGGATTAAGTTCTGATCTCTGTATGGTAGCATATGCATTAGTACTTGCGATCAGTTATCTGCCGGGTATGGCTGTAATTACATTGAACGTTATTGGTGATGCGGCAACGACAGTGATCGTCAGCTATAAAGAAAATGAATTAGACAAAGATGTCTATAATAGTTAAAACACTCCATATAAAAATAAAATCCATATAATTTACAAAACTCCATATAATATGTCAAGAAAACTGTACACCGATGAGGCGTACAGTTTTCTTGTTTGGTAATAATAGTGATAAAACTGGATATTGTATGCATGAATTTGACAAAAACTGGGCAAAATGTTATAATATTAAAATCATTATATAGAATTTCCAGAATATTCTGTATATGGAAGAGGTGAATTTATGACACAATTAGATCTTAACAGAGTACGCCAGTCCATCAAGAATCAGATTGGCAGCAAAATCAAGATTAGTGCAAACAGAGGGCGACATAAATTTGTGACAGCTAAGGGAGTGATCACACAGACATATCCTAATATCTTTTTGGTAGAGTTAGAGAATGCAGATGGCACTGACCAGAATAAAACTGTAAGTTTCAGCTACCAGGACGTGATCACAAGAGATGTCCGTATGATGTTATTAGAAAACTAATGGGTGATGCATAGAATCCTTCTTGTCTGAATATATTTGTATATACAGACAGGGAGGAATTTTTTTATGGATTTTGATAAGAAAGAATTTTATGGGATCGTGGCGAAAGCGAAGAAACAGATGCAGATCACGATCGATCAGGACTGCAATGTTGCAGATACAAAACCAGATGTAGAAAAGATGATCCAGACCAGAGGGATCGTAAAGATACAGGAAACGGAAATGATGGTTGATCGGGTAAGGATCAAGGGGGAATTTGTATTTCAGGGGCTATATGGTACAAATGATACGTCAGCATACCTTGAATCGCTGGAATATTCACTTCCGTTTGAGGAATATGTACATATAGAAGGAGTGCTCCCATCGGATTATGTAAAAGTAAAATATACGATCGATGACATCAATACGATTTTGATCAATTCAAGGAAAATAAGCATTCGTGTATTATTGACTTTTTCCTTTCAGATCACGGAAGAAATGAAAGAAAAAGGGATCATTGAAATTCATGAAGAAAATGTATCCGTGTTAAAGAAAGATGTACAGATCACAGATCTGATCGTAAATAAAAAGGATATCGCGAGATTAAAAGAAGAATTGGTACTTCCTGCAAATAAGGCGAACATTTATCAGATTTTATGGACACAGGTAGATATGGAAAATCTGCAGGCAAAAATTGGAGAGCACATGATCGAGATTCAGGGTGCAATGCATATATTTGTATTATATCTTGGAGAAGATGCCCAGATGCCGGTACAGTATGCGAGATGGGAGATTCCGGTAGATACGCAGTTGGAATGTTATGAATGTATGCCAGGAATGATCGGACGGATCGGGATGACACTCGGAGGACAGCAGTTAGAGATAAGACCTGATGAGGATGGAGAAGAAAGAATTATTTCTTTGGATGTTACGATCGACTGTGATATTAAAATCTATGAAGATCATAAGATTTCGTATATTGATGACGGGTATAGTATGGAAGAAACGCTAATTCCAGAATATCATATGTTCGATTTTGAGACACTGGTAGGAAAGAACCAAGCGGTGATGAAAGCAGACAAACGCTTTCGGCTGGAACAAGAGTCAGGAAAGCTGTTGCAAGTGTTATCCGTTAAAGGAAGTGCAACCGTAGACGATGTGGAAATGACAGCACAAGGATTATCTGTAGAAGGTGTGTGGATGGCAGATGTCTTGTATCTGTCCACAGAAGATATGACACCAGTGATGAGCAGTTCTTATATGGAGCCGTTTACATTTTTTGTTGAGACGAAGAATCTGACTGGAAATGAGGACTATCAGCTGGATGTGCGGGTAGATCAGATGACAGCGATTCCAACAGAAGGAGAAGAGATAGAGATCAGAGCTTCTGTTTTATTTGATTTTATCGCTTTTCACAGAGTCAGACAGCGGATTATGACGGATATGAAGCAAGGACCGCTAGACTATGACAAAATACGTGAGATCCCAGGGATCGTTGGGTATATCGTCAAAGAAGGAGACACTCTATGGTCTATTGCCAAGGCGTATTTTACAACGGTTGAGAGCATTCGGGAACAAAATGAGGATATTTCCGATATCAAACCAGGAGATAAGCTTTTGATCGTAAAAGAAATGAAAATATTTTAGCAAATAAGGATTGCATTTTTTTCAGAACAATACTATAATATTCTGTATACAAGGTGTGAGATAGAAATTATTTCACATAAGATAAAGGAGTGCATATGGATCATAGTATTGTTCTAAAATCATATGGAAAAATCAACCTTGGTCTGGATGTTTTAAGAAGACGCGAAGATGGATACCATGAAGTGCGTATGATCATGCAGACGGTTGGACTTTATGATGTGCTTACAATGAAGAAAAGGAAAGATGACAAGATTGAGATGACCTGTAATCTTTCGTTTCTGCCAACCGATGAACGTAATCTTGTTTATAAGGCTGTAAAACTCATAAAGGATAAGTATCATATTAAAGATGGAGTTGAGATCAATCTCAGCAAACGGATTCCGGTAGCAGCAGGTATGGCTGGCGGAAGTTCTAATTGTGCAGCAGCGTTAAAAGGAATGAATCAGCTGTTTGATCTAGGATTATCGATCGATGAATTATGTGAGATAGGAGTAACGCTTGGAGCAGATGTTCCATACTGTATCTGGGGTGGTACAGCACTATCAGAAGGAATCGGAGAGAAACTTTCAAGGGTTGATGCGATGCCAGATTGCTATATTCTGATCGCAAAACCAGGGATCAGTGTATCAACAGCATTTGTATATAAGAACCTTGATCTTCCAGCACTTTCGAAGCATCCAGATATCGATGGAATGCTGGAGTGCTTGAAAGAGAAAGATCTTACAGGAATCTGTGATCGTCTGGAGAATGTACTGGAGACAGTCACGATCAAGGAATATCCGATCATTGAGAAAGTTAAGAAACATCTGATGGATCAAGGAGCAAAGGGAGCTTTAATGAGTAGAAGCGGACCAACGATCTTCGCGGTCTTTGAGGATAAGAAAACAGCAGACAATGCAATGGAATCATTACGAAGTATTGAGGACATCAAACAGGCATACGTAGTAAGACCGATACAATAATGTATTTTCACAAATAAGAGAGCAGTATGGAAGATACATTGGAGAAAGCAGGAGGAGAAGAAACTATGAGCGATAAATTAAAGGTGAACATGAATGAATATCTGCCACTGAGAGATGTGGTATTTAATACATTAAGACAGGCGATCATCACAGGAGAATTTGCACCAGGAGAACGTCTGATGGAGATCGCACTTGCGAATCGATTAGGAGTCAGCAGAACACCTGTCCGTGAGGCAATCCGTAAACTGGAACTGGAAGGACTTGTAGTTATGATCCCAAGAAAGGGAGCAGAAGTTGCAAGGATCACAGAAAAAGATTTAAGAGATGTCTTAGAAGTACGTTGTTCATTAGAAGAATTAGCAGCAGAACTTGCAGCGGAACGTATGGATGAAGAAGGACAGGAGAAGTTAGATCAGGCATTAGTAGAATTCGAATCAGCAATCGAATCTGGAGACAATGCAGCTATCGCAGACAGCGATATGGAATTTCATGACATCATCTTCGATGCAACAGGGAATCCACGGCTGATTCAGATCATTGGAAACTTAAGAGAACAGTTTTACCGTTATCGTCTGGAATATGTAAAAGATACAGATTACCATATTGTATTGTTGAATGAGCATAAAGAGCTTGTGAATGCGATCAGAGCAGGTAAGAAAGAAGAAGCACGCAAGATCATGAAGAAACATATTACAAATCAGGAAATGACAGTGATCCGTAATATTAAGGAAGAATATTAAGTTGTGATTTGAAGGTAGTGTTTTACGGTATAAGTCAGAAAGAAGATAAGAAGAACTATTTATTCTTATCTTCTTTCTGACTTATACAATAAAACACTATTCAAACCACTATACAGTGTGTATGTTTTACGGTATTGGCACTACTAATAATATCTGTGTCTATCAAATAGTAATTGTCAGTTTATTTACTGGGCTAAACTCAGGTATATATCGTTTTCCCTTCTTTATTTTCTTATATCCTCTAACAATAACATAATATTTCTTTTTATGTTTCAGGTTTTTTAGGTATATACGGTTTTTGTTAGAATTATTAATAGTTAATTGTCTGGAATCCAGCATATTTTTCTTGGTGCCATAATCAACCCAATAACCATCATATCTAGTATCTTTTTTCCATGTTACTTTAAGTTTTCTCCCTGATATTCTTTTTAAATGAATCTTTTTGATTTTCCCCGGCACAATTTTTACTTTGATACTTACAGTTGCAGAACGTTCATAATGTTCATCTTCTTTTGCATAAACGTAAATTTTACATGTTCCTCTCTTTTTTCCTATTATTTTTCCTTGCATGTCAACGGATGCAATTTTAGGATCAGAACTCTTCCATTGAAACTTACAGTTTGATGGATCCTTATTGAGATTCACATAAAATGGTTTGTCCCATGATTTTGTGATCATTTTGTTACTATTTCTATGTAAATATTGTTGTGCTTTTAGTATCTTATATTCAACATTCATGCTTCCTTCATATCCGTTTTTTAATTTCACCGTTGCTTGATATGTTCCAGGATACATACTACTTTTAGGGTATGTTATCTGATAATATCTTTTAGCTAATTTTGTACCATCACTTTTTATAATGTCAATCCATGGATGTTGCTCTTTTCCCTTTCGATATCTAAATATCTGTTTTTTCATAACTGCTTTCTGTACTCTTGGTAAAATTCCTATAGATGTTTCACCGCATCTTTCACATATAAAAATTGCTTTTCCATCTTTATCTTTCGTTGCAGTTTCTATACTGTAATCATTATTACGGTGATTGCATATATAATCTTTTTTTCTTACATAAGATAATTCCGGAAATCTTTTTACAGCTTCTTCTATTACCGGATTATCATCCATGGCAACCAATTTTACTGGAAATTCATATGATACCATTGGGTTAATATCCTTTAGGCTATTTGGAATCAAGATCATCTTTAATCGTCTACAGAAATTAAATGCATACCAATGGATTGTTTCAACTCCCTCTGGTATACAGATACTTTCAAGGCTTGCACAATTTTCAAACGCTGAGCCGCTAATACTGTTTAGCCCTTTTGACAATTTTACATATTTTAATTTACTGCATAGTATAAATGATTCTCTTCCTAGGTAAGTAACTGTATCTGGAATTTCAATATAATCCAAGTTCTGACATTCTTGAAATGCTCGGGATCCAATTGTTTTCAATCCCTCTGGTAATGTAACTTTTTTCAAAGTATTACACCCACGAAATGCACCTGGTTTAATTTCTGTTATTCCTCTTTCTATAATCAGTTCTTTCAGTTGATCTGGATCAATTAAATTATCTTCAAAAAAATCCGTAGGTATTTTACCCTGACCAGATATTATCAAAATTCCGTTTTTCAATGTCCAGCTTAATTGTTCGCAATTTTCTTCTTGTGATGTTTCATCTCCCATAATATTTTGTGTTTGAACATAACTGATTTTCACCACAAATACAAACGAAATTACGATCATCACGCCTATAAATATCTTTTTCATACTTTTTACTTTCCTCCTGTTCCAAAATGTTTTCCCCACTTATTTATACTTACATCATACAATAACACCGTGTTAAAATAAATACATATAATAAACTACAAAGAACAAAAAAGGGGAAAATATGAATATAAGAACCGCAACAATCAAAGATCTAGAAGCAGTAACATCTGTAGAGGCAGAATGCTTTCCACCAGCAGAAGCAGCAACAAGAGAAGAATTAGCAGAACGATTAAAATACTATGCTGATCATTTCTGGCTGATGTTTGATGGAGATAAATTAATTGCGTTTGTAGATGGATTTGTAACGGATGAAGAAGATCTGACAGATGAGATGTATGCAAAAGCTCAGTTGCACAATGAAAGTGGAGCGTGGCAGATGATCTTTGGGGTGAATACGATACCTGCATACAGAAAACATGGGTATGCAGGAGAGTTGATCAAATGTGCGATCGAAGATGCAAGAAAGCAGGAAAGAAAAGGATTAGTGCTTACTTGTAAGGATCATTTGGTGCATTATTATGCGAAATTTGGATTTGAGAATGAGGGAGTATCTGAGTCTGAGCATGGAGGAGTGAAGTGGAATCAGATGAGGATTAAATTTTGATCATAATGCTGCAAGATTTGGGATGTTGACACAAACAGTAAAGAACAGTAAAAGAGTATAAAAACAGTAAAGAACAGTAAAAGAGATCATTCATACATTTACAGCAGAACAGATCAATCAGCAGATGTTTATTATTACAGGAGTGCGTGGGTCAGGAAAGACTGTAATGATGACGGAGATTTCACAGAAATTGAGAGAAAATGATCAATGAATCGTAATAGAATTGAATCCAGCAACAGATTTATTGAAAGGACTTTTA